>Ga0129308_1001787_pt1 | contig 20716 bp, 28 predicted proteins | sample L827metagenome_FD_94440 | JGI IMG/M metagenome (GOLD analysis project Ga0129308, IMG submission 94440) | Ring-tailed lemur group fecal microbial communities from Wisconsin, USA - L827 metagenome | ecosystem: Host-associated > Mammals > Digestive system > Large intestine > Fecal | place: USA... | reverse complement strand
TAATTCATTTGATGACCTCCATTTGTATGCGGTAATCCCTGTTACCTTTGATTTTTCCAATCTATAGTATACAGGTAAATCCACGAAACTACAAATTGGAGGTCATTACATATTGTCTAAATTTAAAAGGTCATGGAAAATATTCACATCAATCAGAGAAAACAATTTATTGCAAATGTCCTGTTTTTCTTTTCCATCATAAGCCTTCCATGTATACAGAAAATAATTTACCAACTCACGTATTGACATATCATCTGTGGTTATTCCGTAATCGGAAAAATCACAACATATTGTAAAGTCATTATCCTCTTCTTTAAGATATCGTATAGAATCAATATCTTCTTTCTGGATATCTACTGTAAGATTGTTCGTCAAAATAATTCTCAATATTACAGTTGATTTATCCTTTAATTCTATATTACTTTTAGCAACTACCCATCCGCTGACTACAGCATCGGATTTTAAACTTATTGACACAGCCATGCCAATATTAATATCTTTTAGCTCCATTAAATTCCTCCTGTTAATTTTGTTTTTTATTTTGGAAATTATTTATGACAGACTGCCATAGAAATTGCGGAAAACCGCGAGAGATTTGAATTTTTGATATAGAGATTATTTTTTTACTTTTAATAAAAATCAGTTCTCATCTAAATAATCATTCAGACGCTGTAAAGACTCTTCCCACAATTCACGTTTGCCTGTTTTGAATCTTGACAGCATTTCCTTCGGAATATCTATCTGTTCTGCAATATACTGAATTTTTAATTTTTTTGATTTTTCAATAAGTTTGTTCCGAACCATTTCCTGGGTAATCATATTGCACCTCCCACACATTTGTATTGATATAACAAGTTTTCTTGATATAAAATTTAAGGGACACTACTCGACTTACGTTTCTTTCATGCCCCTCTTCCATAGGCAGATATTGAAATCCCTTAAAAATCATGCACTTTTTACAATTTTTGCGGAACTTTTTTCTTTCTTTTTAAAACAACTCAAAAATGCATCTGATGATTTACCATAAAGAACGGCTAACAATCTCTCGCCAAACTTACAATCGTCAGAAAATGCATATGCAATCAAAGCCATCATAGTGCTTTTTTTTATCTTATAATTTTTTAACTTGAATATACATTCTTCAAATATTTGCGAGCGTTGCTCTTTATAATCGCCATTTGTAATATCTAAACTTTCAGCTTTGACATGATAGTCATTAACCATTTTTGTGATATTATTATATTGTTTTCTATTTTTATTTTTTGCAATATCTATATCATATTGGAATACTGTTTGCAAAGCCATATTAGATATATTTAATTTCTTATGTTTTCGCAAATCAATTACTTCCTCGTCTATAATTTGATATAGTATATCCATTGGACAATTATATTCTTTAATGTCTTCTTTCCCAATTAAAGCTCTTTTTTGTTTCCTACGTTTTAGGTTTTTACTTTCGGCAAAAAATCTAGGATATGGTGAACTTTTTTTCATACAAAGAGAATTTTTAATACGGACTAATTCTGGCATAACATCGATTTCAAAATTCCGTTTTGCCGAATCAATAGACACCTGTGCTAAAACAGAGCAAATAATAAAAACATTCTCAAGTTCCGTATCTTTCATTCCGCCGTCAAAATAATAGCTTAATGCAAGCTGTGCAATATCACTGGATAATCCAATAGCATTTTGTGCGGCAGAAATTTGATCGTCCATTTTAGCATAGGATTCCATATCTTTTTTATAAGCATTGTTCTCAACAGATTGAATATCATTAATAATTGTTGGAAATTTTAGATATGCTTTTTTTGCTAAATCTACAATATCTTTTTGATTCGTTGTATAGATAAAATCTGTATCTAGGTCTTGGCCATTTAGCCGACTTTGTACATCCGTACCAATGCCGTTAATAATAATTACATTATCTCCAAGCTTAGAAAAATATCTTTTAATCTGATTCGGGTAAATATTTTTAAGATGCACAATATTGTTTGGTGCATTATGAGGACTTCTAAATCCTGCTAAGTTCTCTCCCTCTTTAAATCGTGTAGTGTAACATTGAATACCATCATTAATGTTTTCAAAGCATTTTTCCTGCTTATACCCTTCCCCTGTAACTTGCATTAACAAAGCGATAGGATTCCCACAAATTGTTAAATTATCGCCATATTGGAACAGTTTTCCTAACTGCACCCGCTCTTTTTTTAACCGACTTATTATGTCTGTTTTCTTATCACGGAAATATTTTGTATATCGAAAGTTACAATTCCATTCGTCCAGTGCCAACAAAACATTGTTAATACTATAATTTGTTGATGTAACTTTAAGATGTTTAAAAAACGCATCATCGTTCAACTTGAGAGTATTAATATAATCTATACTTGCTCTGGCAATATTTTCTAAAGTCTTTCTATCTGTAGTTGGCAGACTGTTATTAATTTGATAAGAACTACGCTGCAAATCATCATATTTGCTATGATACGCCGTTTTTACAATCGCAAAATTTTCCCCATCTTTTTTCATAAAATCACTATAATATTTAAATGCCGATTCTAATGTACCGCCCATTAAATCAACAAATTTTATCCACTTTAAAGAATTCTCGGTAATGATAACTTTAATGTCTTTTACATACATCTTTCGACCAAACATATCTGTTACAGTAGCATTATTATATTTATCTAAGTAATGATCTTTAAAATATTGCTGTAAGTCCCCTCTAAACAAACATGATTTAAAAAAATGACTACGACAATATATGAACCCTTCCATTCCTTCCGGGAAAATCGAATCATCAATCAGACCCATACCGTCCCATAATACATTCTCTATTTTAGAAAGCTGATTATCTTCGTCTCTTTGGACATAACAGTTTTTTCTAATATAAGCAGTTCCTTTCTTTTGATATTGAACATCTGTGGTCTTAACCGTCACTGCTTTTTTATCTGTAGCCACTCGTTGATCTTCCACAACAAATATATTATCGATAGGCAAAGTAATATAATCTTTTGCGGTCGCCGTAATCAAAGTCATGTATGCAGACATCTCTACAATCTTTGCATTATCCACTGGCATTTTATCATAAAGCCCCATTGTTAAATAATCCAACGCGGTTTTATATAAATCTGTTTTTACAAAGATACAATGTCCTTCTTTTGCCTTGCCTGGAGAGCGCATCAGCATTTTATAATGAATTGGTTTTTTTTCTACTACTTCACCAAATTTATTTCTCTTCTCAAATATATATGTCACACCATCTTTGTAAAATTTTGTTCGTAAATCATGATAATCTACTTTTTCTTCTACATCGTCAGTTCTATATTCGGCATTATAATTAAATTTTACAACTATGAAATCTCTACAGCTATCACCACTATCTCTTACAATACTTCTTTTCATAAATCTTAAAAACAAACTGTCATTTAAAACAGCTTTTCTTGTACTAATCTTTTTAAATTCAACCCAATTATCTTTACCAACCTTCCATGTTACCGGCTTTCTGGTCTTTTCAGCTATCTTATTTATATAAATTTGATTTGCTTCGATGGATTCTATGTAAATTGGATTAAGTTTTTTTGAATAATCAATCTTTTTAATTCTACTCAATAATTTTTCTCCTTTCATACTACATACACCGTTTTTACCACCGCTTAAAACAGGAATTTTATTGCTAAAATCAGATTAAATGTTCATATTATACTTTATAAATTCCATTTTTATCATTTTCCTTCACTATTTACAATTTACGTCGTTATTATTATTTGCTATAATATTCTTGTATTATATAAGGAGTGGTTATCATGAATAAAAAATTACAAGTTTTTGTTTCATCTACATATAATGACCTTATTGATGAACGCCAGGCTGCCGTTGAGGCAATCCTTGATGCTGGTCATATTCCTGCTGGTATGGAGTTATTTAAAGCTGGAAAATCACAAATGAAGACAATTCAAAAATGGATTGATGAATCTGATGTTTACTTGCTTATTCTTGGTGGTCGCTACGGTTCTATTGAGGAAGAGTCAGGCTTAAGCTATACCGAACTTGAATACAGATATGCTCTTTCTAAAAATATGCCCGTATTTGCTATTATTTTAAATGATAGTTTTATTTACACTAAAGCTGCCTCTAAAGGCAAAGATGCTATTTTGGAGAAAGATAATATTGATAAGTATAATTCTTTTATAAAATATGTTAAATCAAATATTGTCCGTTTTGCCAAAAATATAGATTCTATTTCTTCCATTATCCATGCCACTCTTAATGATATGATGTCTGACCCAGATTACTTGCTAGTCGGTTGGGTAAAATCAAACAAAACTATTGATAATTTACAAATCTTGTCAGATGTTGAAATACATAACTCGATGACTCATATTTTAAGAGAATCCTTATCTCGTTTTTATCCTATTGATGTTACCGATTTTAGCAATACAATATCCACAAAACTAAGTAATTCAATAAATACTGACGGGCTTTTGGACTCTGTTCAAAGAATTGTTGAATTAGAACCCAATCAAAATGGAATGGTTAAGGTAACCACGACAAGTATTTTAAATTATATTTATCTCAATAAAAACCATCAAAAATTTGGAGTACAATTTGAAGCCACAAAACAACAATCTGAAACATTTAAAGTAGAAAAGTTATTAATAAACGAAACAGATTATACATCTCAATTTATTTGTGAAACAACCTTAGATGCTAACAGAGGACAACTTATATATCGTGTTCAAAGCAAAGAATCTATTGAAATAGCAGATATTCCATGCAATATTTATTATAAATGCAGTTATACATGCCCAACTCTAGACTTTTATCAAGCATATAGGTTGCCGTTCCCGTGTAGGAATTTTTCTGTTAATGTTTTTCTTAAAACATATGAACAATTTTATTCAATATTAGCCTCAACATTTTCATCATTTAGCGAAGTACATTCAGATGACTATTTAGCATCTGAAATGAAAAATTTTGGTTTTTGTAACTTGACACTTCCAACATGGTCTTTATCTGGAGCTGGATATGTAATAACATTGAAAAATAAATCTAAAGAAAATCATATATAATATTCATATACTTTACCTCCTAAAAAGTCCTAATCATTTACCACTTTTTTCTATAATCTCTATGTATACAAAGGTTAGGACTTTTTCTTTTGTATTCCACAAAATCAACAATTTCACCATGATAATTCCGAAGTCTCATACAGAAATCCTCCAAATCTTTAATTCTCCACACTTCATCTGGCGGCACATCATGAAGGGACAAATTTGTTTCTATTGCTTCTATTATCATGTAGTAGAGCGATATTCTCGTTACTTGATATAGTTTGTTCGTTGCTTTCAGATATTTTATTTTTGTATCATTAGTCAATCGTATTACCTCTATTAATATTTATTTCCAACTTTAATATCTTCTTTTTTACTGGTATTGGTTTCATGTATGTCATATATTAACAGAATCTCCTTTTCTTCTTTATAAATATTGAGGCTCGATAGAGCCGAAATAATCAGACTTTCGCAAGAAAGGCTGTCTACTGTCAGGGACTACACCAATACATAATCTTTCTTGTCTATTAACTCAATCACTTCTTTAACTGTTTTCTGTGATGCTTTATTAGTACACCCTTTAGTCATCTGAATAATCAGTTTCATAGAATAGACTGGTAATAATAACATACGCAATTTTTCTCTGTATTTCATCCACTCTTGCTTTTTATAACTGTAACATTCAATATATGACGTGCTACAATTACTCCATTTCTTTTCTAAGTAAGCATTCCTACTGATTACAGATTCACATGTCGCAAGACAAGATATAATTATTGAATCTGTCAATTTTTTATTCTGTAAATTTTGTTTATCTTCCTTTGTCATAAATAACTTTTCTCCTTCTGTATGTCTCCGACGGTAGACACAGCCTAAATCCGGCCAAGTCCAGCTTTGCTGTCCTTAGTCCGTTTTAGTCCGTGATTATTATTGGAGCATCCTGCCAAAAGGCTTCGCCGTTTTGCCAGTCTGTCCAATAATGATATGATTTTTTCCTTTTTATTTTATACCCCTCTTTCTTTACTATTCGCCCTCTGAAACCCTTGAAAATAGGGCATTTCTGAGATATTTTGTGCAATTTAAAATCCATTTTTTGCACAAATCAATTTATGCAACTTTATTTTTATCGTAATAAATCTGATCCATTTCTTGACACCGCATCCATGACTTTAATAAAAATCTCATTCGCTCAGATGGAATATATATGTTAATTTGTTTGCCATCTCTTATCTGACTTCTCCATATCCACTGTAATAATTCACAAAGAGAATATAAGTCCTGATTAATGTCTATATTATTGAATTTGAAAAAATCCAACACTTCTTTATTTGGAAATAAGTTTATTGTATATGCTAATACCTTCTTTTCTCTAAAGCTATTTGTACCTTTACTATTACATGGAACAAACCCCTTAGAATATCTTTTACCTTTTACCATTTTTTCAAAAGTCTCAAAAGTTGTATACATATTATCTGTTGAAGGTGAATCCATGATATGAATAAAATAATTTTCAAGATTATTCTTTAGTTTCTTTATCAAATAACCATTATCAATTTTACTATGTTTTACATACCAAGATTTACAAAGCGGATTTGTCCTTCCTATTTTTGCTCCTATATCATTTAATTTACCTTCATATATATTTATCAAAGCTGCTATGCTTTTTCTTCTTTCTAATTCCAATTTCTCATTGTATTCATTTAACTTATTATCAACCAGTGTTAAATGTTGATATTCAACATTGTGCAAATCAAAATAGCACTTCTGTATAGAGCCATTCCAATAATATGTTAAAATATAACTGTTATTGAAAAAAGCAAAAAATTCTACTGGAAAATTCCAAATAAGAATCTTAGATAATGTACCAGACTGTGTTTTATATGCCATAAGTGACTTCATATTACACAATCTCCTAACATCATTAAAACGACCATCGTATTCTTCATATTTTTCATTATTCCAAATCAAAAAATTATTCTCGTCTAATGTTACATATTTGCCTGAAAACAATGTCTGTATATCACTATTAGTAATCTTTTTATATTTGTGAACTACATCTAAGCATTCATCAATAATTAGCGTATAATCACTTTGAGATAATAGTTCCAATGTTGTTTCGTTTGCATTTGTAATCAATGCATGTGTCGTTGCGATATTCCTTCTTGATGTAATTAAATGTTGTAAATGGTTTTGTTTTGTTCCCCAACATTCTGGCGAAAAAATTTCCGCATTAATACTATCTCTATACCTTTCACATTCCTTTAACGTTGGTAATACACACAAAAATTTCTTGTCTCCAAAATTTCCATCAGTATTTATCAATTGATTTATTGCATATGTACTCTTTCCGCTTCCCATAATGTCATCTACAATTTTAATTTTTCTCTCTATATTATTTGTAATAACTCATCCCTCCATTTCTTCCACAGTGGTAAGCAAGAATATTGCCTACCACTTATTACTCTATATTTTTAGCTCGGCAACCCTATTACAGATGTAGAATTCTCCAATTGTACCTTTTCTAAGTTACTCACCACAGCATTCAAGACTTTTTTATACTCTTCAATAGTTTCCCATTTAGATTCATACTCATGGGCCTGACTACGCGCAAGACAATTAAAGATCTCCCATATATTCGGCTCATAAACATCTTCATAATCTCCAATACAGCTCAAATATTCATCAGATACGATATATTTGAATGTTCCCTGTAGCGGAACTTCCATGACTTCGCCGCTATTATCCTTATAGCCAGTGATAAAATCATCAACTGAAATACCAGATTCTTTAGCCTCTTTCCATTCCACATCATAGATATAAAAAAAATAACTCGGTGTCACGAATATACCAGTGCGGTTTATAAATTCTTCTCTTGATACAAAATCACCATATATTGGTTCTTTCCATGTATATTCATTTACAATAGGATGAATATAAACTGTCTGGTCTGTCATACTCTTACAATGCTTTTTTAAGTCTGGTATATATTTCATTTCTCGAAGAATAGTGATAATACTATATATATCGTCTATATTATGAATGGATTTGATACCCTTAGCCAATTTAATATTATAATTGCGGTCAAGCAGCACAACCCCTTGCTCATAATTCTTCTTTATAATTTCTGCCAATTCCTTTTCAAGTTCTTCCTGTGTCATGTTTTCATAATCCTTCATTACGATTCCTCCCAAATTTTATTTTCCTGAGCGGACGATATGTCGAAATATCCCGTCCGCCATACATTTCTATTCAGATAGTCTTCCTACATTAAATCCCACTACCTATTTACTTATTCTCCCATTCAATCTTGAACTTTCCAAAATCAATTTTCTTCTGTTATTTTGTTAATAATCCTCATAAATTCTTTTCTCCATATTTCTTTGTAATAGTTTATTTGTTATACAAGTGAACGTTTTATTTAATCGCCCACTGTATTATTTCTACTTATTTAATTTCTCTTTTTTAGCCTCATCCTTAAATACCTGTATGCTTATGCCGCCACGAATAATCGCACAAATTACCAGCACAGTCGATGCAATCATGAATGCTATCCCAACTACACCGCACAAAGTCAGTGCAAGTTTTAAAATAGTTTGTAATAAAAACATATTCGTATTCTCCTTTTCTTTTTATTGTTATATAAACAACATATCCCATGTTGATTTCTTCTTTTTTGTTTTTTCGATTGTACTCCATTGTGGAATAACCACTTCGTTTAAATATTCGCCTAATGTTTCTACATCTGATTTTTTTAAACACTCCATCCCACCTTTAAATCTGGATAGATCATTTACGTCTATAGCAACATTTATAGCGATTGCTTTTAGCATCAATCCTTTATCCGTTATCTCAATTAATTTTTTCCGCACACAATTACTGTTATACACTATCGTTATCACTCCCATATCTATTCTTTTTCTATGCGTTATCAATGCTTAATCTATTCATTGTCAGTATTATATAGATAAGAAATCTGTTTGGTAGGCGGTGTATTACCGCCCACTTAACACCACAATTACCGCAAATTCTTATTCCTACTTGCTAATAGACGTTCTCTCGCTGACATTTTCTTTTCAGGTCCCTTTGTAGCAACTGTCTTTTTCCCGGAAAGGAAATTGATATTTCCATCCATACAAATATCATCATCTTCCATTGCCTTTTCTGCCTTTTCCTGATCTGCTTTAATGGATTCTTTCAGATTATCAATATAGGTCTTAGGAAATGATAAACCAGCTAAGTATAATACGGTTTCCGTATTTCCATATCCCATGTAGGTATCAATAGGCTGTCCGACAACATCTATTATAGAGTTTATATCCACCACATCTTTATTCTCTTTCATATCTGGTTGAGATAAACCAATATACTTTATCTTCTTATTTGGCTCAATCGTTGCATATATGCCATCATTAACAGTAGCCAACAAATCAGATTGCTCATTCGCCATTTTATGAATCATTGCAACACCTGATGTTTCAAGTAGCGTTTTCTGTTCTGCAATATCCATTACACCACGAATAGAGCTAGCGGCATTAATATTTATGAAAGATTCAAACAATCCGGCAAAACTTCTATTGATAGATAATTTATCTTCTCTTTTGTTGTTATCCAGTATGAAGATTGCACCAAGTTTATTTCTTAAAGCAACAATCTCCGATAATGCTTCATAAGTATTCATCCTCGCTTGTAACGACTCCCTCATTGACGGCAATATCGTTACAAGTCCCACCTTTTTATCTGGATCATCTGCAATTACATCTGCAAGAAAAGTACCAACACCTGATCCGGTTCCACCGCCAAGAGAATACACTACAAATACATACTTCTCTGTAATTTGTTGTTCCAAAACTTCTAAAACTTCATCAATGGATTCCGACAACACCTCTTTTGCCTTATCGCGGTTTTTTGATGCTCCTTCTCCATTTTTGATGTGTAGCTTATTCGGGCTGTTGATTAAATCCAAATCCTGTTTAGCCAAATTGACATAATATGTTTTAAATCCCTTTTTCTCTAACATCTGCGATACATTTGCGCCTGCTGCTCCCACTGCTAAAAATCTAATTTCCTCTTTCAACTTATTGTTCTCCATTAAAAAGCGCCTCCTTCATTGATTTTCCTTTTGGCAAGATATAAAACAAATCAGCTTTGTTTACTTTCAATTTGCTTGCAACATATTCCGCATCACGCAATGCCCAAACCTTTCTGTTAATGGTCATTTGAGAATATGAGAAGTCTGTTTCATTAACCTCTTTGCTTATTTGTTTTAATGTCATTCCCGTTCCTGGGCTATCTGCCCCTGAATCACTCAATATTGACAGTATTAATAACTGTACCATATCAATTTCCATACATGTCATCTCCTTTTCTATTCTGTTTCGTGTACCTATTCATTACTTATCAATTCATGTAAAGGTAAAAAAATATGTAAATCAAGATGTATCTATCTGTCCTTTATCGGAAGATGTGATTTTCTTCCGATGGGAATATAGGCTACACGCCCCTCGCTGACACTCTGGATTGTATGACTTACAACCTTCACACTCTTTTCTATAATATTTCTTTTTCAATAGACCCCTCCTATCTTATGAAATTAGTTACTAGATCCAGTTTTCAAGGTACAAAAAACACCAGCCTTACTCTGTCTTAATAATAAGGTTCATATCTACTACTTTAAAATTGTAAAAAATAGTTTCTAAAATTTCATTTCCGTGCTGGAAACATTTGTTAATGGGATTGATAGCAGAAACGCTTGAACTCACTTGACTATTTTAAATAAAATATGTAAAATGTAGATGAGCGTTTCTGCTCATTCAAACCATTTATGGTTTGTGTGTATGTACTTGAGAAAGTTCCTATCACATTATGGTGCGCCAACACCGTGATAGGGCTTTCTCTTTTTATATTTAACCTTTTCTTTATATTACATAGTATAGAACACATGTTCTTTTTTGTCAATATGTATCGTTACTATTTACGCTAATAATGCATTTAAAAAACAAAAAACTACTTCTGCACATTCCCGCGCATTAGTAGTTTTAATTACCAAAGCCCGATGTTCAATTGTAAAAATATTTGCACTAATCCTATGCAATAAATTAACTTAAAGTATATCTGGTATATTTGCATAATACCATATATAAATATAAATGTCAATAAATTTAGCACTCATTTTTATCGAGTGCTGATAAGGTACTTGAGGAAGGCTACCAGCACGACCGCCAGCAGCCTTTCCTCATTTTATATTAATCAATCTTTTCAATGATTTTTATCTTTTTATATTCTTGGATGATTTTTTCTAATTCACTTCTAAAATCACGTCCATACTCTTTATTTAAAATAAAAGAAATGACAAGCGCAATAATAGCTATTAAAATTAAAATCATGTCGTACCATACTACCATAAATTTCCCATTATCAAATGAATAATATAAAGTACAAGTAATATATAATATGGTAGATAGAGCACTTAGTTGTAATGCGCCAGTTCTACTAATTCTACTTATTATGTTTTTGTTAAATTTATTATAATATTCCGTATACACATCTGATATTTGAAAAGATTCCCAATATAACTTATTGTTTTCATTTTCTTCATAAAAGACTTTGATGTATGTAGCCATTTTGACAATTGACCATGAATATCTATGTATCTGAGCCTGAAAAGGAATGACAATAATATATGTAGTTAAAAACAAATAATGTGTAAATTCAATTCCTAATGCAAAAATTACTACATATGCCGCATACATGGACATCCAAAGATTTCTTTGAATTTCTTCCATGGCAATAATTTCATTCCGTATACTTTCATATTCTATTTCATTATTTTCCATATCCATATCTTTCTATAATTTATTTTTTTAGGTTTAAAAACTTTCTACTCCATTAAAAATTTCTAACTCATCTGGTTTGGGGGATTATCTTTTAATTCTCTAATTTCATCAATGTATTTCTGCATTTGATTTTTAGTAATTCGTTTTGTAGTATCGAGTGACGAAATCATTTCAATTTGTTCTTCATTGGATAATTCTTTCATCATAGCAAGAGCGGTATCTTTAGTTACAATACCTGTATCTACTAATTCTTCAAGTTCAGGGATTGCTTTTGCTAATCGCATGTAGTTATTCATTGTTTGTTTAGTAACACCATATGATTCTGCAAGTTCAGATTGATTGTGAGGAGCATCTGAGCTTGTAAAAACTTTTTCTAAGCTATGCTGATTTGTTCCTACTTCAAATCCGTACCAATCATTTAAAAATTGAAAACATCTCCCTAATTTTATAGGATTAGGGTTGCCAATTCCTCTCTGACGAATATTAGTCACGGTTTTTGAACAACACGCCGAAGCAATTGTATCGGCGGCGAGTGTCTTAGTAATTACACCAGTGTCCAATAGTTCTTTCATTGAATCAGTAAGATTACGTTCTATAGAAAGTGCGCGTTGAAGATCGCGTTTGGATGTTCCAAGTCGAGAGGCGATTTCATCAAGTGTTAATTTAGGTGTTCCATTTTGGCATTCCTTCTTGCGACCATTTCCAATTTCTCCATTCTTATATCCACACAACTTTACATATTCAACAGCTACTTTATTAGAATTTATCACACGATTAAAACGTGCGATAGTTCCTGTCCCAACACCTGCGACATCTGCCAACTTTTTGGTTGTGTCAATTTTATTTTCTATCGCTTTGACCAAATTTGGTAAACCCGATTTTTTATCACCACCGCCCAGTGACATATTCTCTTTAGCTTGCCTTTCATAAATACTTCTATATTTTTCAGCAATAGTAATTCTTTGGATAGGAGAGAGATTGCGTCTACCAAGTTGGATATCGAGCATCCATTCCATTACATCAATAATTTTCTTTTATTAATTCCTTTATAATCCAAATATGTTAAAATATCTCTTTTCAAATCTGATGGAATTCTGATTTTTGCAACAAATTCACTCTCGCTTACGGTATCTGGTACTTCCTCAACTTCTGGTAAAATTATATTGTTAACTGCATGTGAACTGATTCTGTTCCACGAAACAAGCGGTGTCTTTGTTTTGTTTCCACAAATAAAAAAAGCACCCTGTTGAGCAACTATTCTTGAATTATTTTTTTTCAATTTCTCATACTCCTCATCATCTGGTAATACCATAAAGCCGTGATCTAACCAAGATACTATATCAACCGCTAATTCAGTTACATTTCCAAATTTCTTTTTTAATTGGTCATATTTTTTTAATAAATCGCTTGCAAAATTCCCAACTGAAATTTCATTTCTTAATAAAGACAATTCGGAAATAATTATTGTGTCACACCACACTTTTTTTCTAGGCCTATATGGACAAATAAAAAGACTAGCGTCTTTATCTCTATATTTATTATCATCATCGTAACATGCAAAAAATAATGCAACATCAACGTTTGTTGAATAATCAAGAAATCTAGTCTTTTTACCATAATGCTGGCATTTTGCTATATACTCAAACAAATCATCCGAATTTGAGTCAATATCTTTCAACTCATCAACTTCAATCAATCCCTCATCTCTTTTTATACTTGGCTTTAATGGCCAAGAATAATCAGCCTGCCCTCTAAAGAAAAGACAAACCCCATCATATGGATTACGCTCAGATACTCTAAAATAAGATTCTTTCTGATTTACTATTTTATATATATCATCAATTCTATTGACAATAATTTCTTCCATAAATCATTTATTCTCCTTTATACTTTTTTTGAGTTTTTCTTCGAGTTTCATAATTTCTTCAATTACACTATCAAATTTTTCAATAGCATAATCTAAATCTCTTTTCTCCATTTTTTTATACACTTCATGCAAATCAAAAATTCTATAATCACATGATTGTATATTTTCAAATAAAGTATTTGTCATAATGTCAAATTCTTGTTTTGGAATAATAGAATCTAACACATTAACAGGCGTTTTTGTTAAAATAAGTGCATTAACCAATTGTTCCTCAGTAAAATTATCAGTATTTTTTTCTTTACCTTTCCTATTTGGTAAATGTCCTTGCTGCACACCTCCATATAACTGCGATACCTCTTGATAAGTTTTGGGTTGATCCGATGAAAGTTCATTATTAACATTCGCTTTCTTCTTTTCATTTTCTCTTACCTTTTCGTATCCAGCATTAATACTAACTTCATTCGCAAGAACCTTTTTCTTTAATTCTTCATCACCTGAATTCATTACTTTATTAAATCTTGCAACAGTGCCAGTTCCAACACCCGCCATTTTTGCGAGTTCTTTATCAGTATGAATTATTCTTGGTTTATCCTCATTTTTCTCCATTTGGAGTACATTGGAACTTCTGCGTTTATTTGAATCTGCAATATCTTTAGATTTTTTATTTGCTGCTTGTTCTTGAATTTTCTTTTTAAACTTATCCATAACGGCTAATCTTTGAGCGGGCGGAAGATTACGTCTACCAAGTTGTGTATTAATCATCTACATCAACTAACTTAAAATATAAACTGCGCTACTTTTATTCATCTTTTAAAAATCCATTACAAATCTGTATACATATTTGCTTTATATCTCTGCTCAAATCCATATTCCCTTTGAAATATTTTTCTTGTTTTGTTGCAAAAATATAATCATATATATCTTCAAATAATGAATATCCCTCTTGAAAGTTTTTATCTACCTCTTTTCCATCAATGGAAAATCTGCAAGCCATTCTGTATAGGGCCGATACATTTTTAAATAACTCTTGTAATAAAGATTTGTCCTCCCCTTTCAGAAACTTTGCTTTCTCAGTCTCGTCCACAATGTCTAAGATAGTAATTATGGGCACAAAAACAGATAAAACACATCCCTGGCCTGAATCATCATTTATATATCTAGTCGGCAAATTCATCAAATGTTGCTTAAAAATCAAAGCATCTCTAAGAGATAATTTGTAATAGTCATTTAATTCCTCGCAAATTTTTTCTACATAATATTGCTCTTGATTACTATTTGAATACATCCTGTTTGTAAGATATGGATCAATCACAGGAAGATGTACGTTTAAATCAAAAAACTTATTTAGATATCCTGTAGAATCAAAATTAGCACCATAGAATTTGGAAACCGTATGTATCAACTGTTCCTTATTTATAGATGTCACAAATATAATCCTATCATCGTCAAAATAATGTTTGATTCGCTCCAACATTTCAACTGCGAAATTTGGTCTACATCGATCCAGTTCATCAATAAAAACAATCAGTTTCTGAGCATTTTCTACTATGATACTATCAAAAATAGATTTTACAAGTTCACGAATTTGTTCGGCGGTCTTTATAGAAGATAATATGTCTTTTCCAGCTACAGTCTCTTTAATGGATTTTATATTTGTAGATAGTTCTATATTTTTTATTGATAAAGAAAAAGAATCTAGCAAGGAACAAAGCTTATCTCCAATTGATGCAATATCAATTTTGGTGTCAAGATAATTTTGACATTCTTTGACCATAACAAATAAAAGCGACATCAAAGGGTCGTCATGGTTATCATACAACCAGGCATTATAATATATAGGTAAGTATGAGTGATTTAAATTAATCGAATTCAAAATATCAACGTCAGAAAAATATTCTTCCAAATCATCAACAAATAATCCCCATTGCTTCCGAGTTAAATATTTTAAAGTTTGCTCAACTTGCCTGACATAGAACGTTTTTCCTTCACCCCATCTGGCATCCAAACTTATAAAAACATTTCCTGTTATCATATCTAATGCTTCAGTAAAATCCTTAACGTCCTTATTTCTGTTAAAAGTATTCTGTTTAATCGATTCTAATATATTATCTGTTGTAGCTTCTTGTACAAATTTCTTCATTATGTCCAACCTTCCAGATATGGTAAAAAATGTTATTTCTTTGTTTATATTTTATCACAATCAATTATTACGCTCAACTATATATTGAGTTTTTCTCTCGTTTGTTTCTATATATTGTGATTTATATTATTTATACATACTAACAGTATGTATAAATTTTTTCGAACAACATTATTTACAAAAACTCACAAATTATTAATATTGTCCCCATATCCTTCAATCCTTTTAAATCCTTATAAAACAGGCTCTTACAAACCATATCATCTTATATATCTCCCGCCGCAAATAGTTATGCAAACCTTCGTTAATTCATTCGGTACATTCTTATTCAATAAAGGAATAGAAAACTAGACACTTCTGTTTTTTGATCACTTCACAAGTCTTTTCACCACATTTCGACAAGTTTACATAACTTTATCCGAATTTAGCAATATCTTAGCATATTTTCAACCATAAATACTCCACCATCGGAACCATTCAACATCCATAAACATCTTGATTTCCCTACGTTTTCAAATATTCTATAGATATATACCCATATCTACCGAACTAAAAAAATGGGAAAGCCATGTTCTTTCAATTATGACCTTCCCATCATCTAATTAATAAATTTATATAAGCCCCAAACTATTATTTTAAACTCTCTTTATTGACCTGTTTCTTCTATATATAAGTATGTTTTCCATCTTCTTTCTTTTTTGCTCTGATCAGTGTAGATTTACTAATCCCTGTCAATTTAACGACCTGAGAATAAGAATGTGTTTTTAGCAACTGCAATGCGTTCTCAATCTGCATCTTGTCAAATTTTTCTGGTCTACCTTCTTTAAATTTTTCACCTCTGGCAGCAGCATTGGCCTTGGCGATTGCTTTTCCTGCCTGTGTCCTCTCAATAATCTGGCTTCTTTCCAATTCCGCAACAGCTAACAACGTCGTTATAAAAAACTGTCCCATTGGTGTATCTTCCAGTAATCCTACATTAAGAACATGGACTGAAGCTTCCTTCTGGAATATCTCTCTGACTATCTCTATACCTTCCACTGTGTTCCGGGCAAGGCGGTCTAATTTTGTCACTATTAGAATATCATTCTTTTTTAATTTAGAAATCACTTCTCCAAATACTGGCCTATCAGTCGTAGTTCCAGTATATGCTTCTTTATATACTAAAGCATTTTCATATTTGGATAATATTTCCTTTTCTTGCGCTTCTAAACTGTTACCATCTTTCGCCTGTCCCTTTGTCGATACTCTACAATATCCATAAATCATAATTTCCCCTCCCTCTGCACTTATGACACCTAGTTATGAAACTTTTGTTTTTGACACTATATTTTGAAACCACCTTTTGAATATATGATACCAAGTATTGACACAATTGTCAATACTTTTAAGTTTTGAAACCGATTTTAATAAAAGAAAAGCACCACAAAAAGGTAATATTCCTTTTGATGGTGCTAATCCCTTCTACCATGTTAAATGACCATAAGTCTTAAAATCTCTGTTTCTAATGTGATAATATACTTCATTATATAGATGCTGCTTCATCTTTCGTCTAAAACTTTTCTGATAAAGTTTCCTGGCTTTTGGGCATTCTTTCGTCCACCAGTATAGCGGTTTATCATCATCAACATGATACTTTAATTTGCTTTTCTTCAGATATAGGCTATCAGATTTTTTTCCGTAAACTCTTATGATTTTTCTTTCATATAAAGCTTTTTCCCATTCTGAGACTTCTTCAATATTATAATTCATTCCCTTTCATCAGTACAGGCAATATAATTTACCTATTGGCCGATTGCTTATGTACTTAGAAAAGTTCCATCCTATATAACAACATTCCATTCCCTCTCTTTCCGATTATCTATCATTTAAATATTCGTTTATCTTCTGTAAAATCATTTCCGCTGTTTCAATCTGTTCAAGTGCTTTTTCTCTCGATGCAATATAGAAATCATCATAATCACTTTTTTCTCTAAGTTGTTTCAACGCTCCTAATCGCTTTCCTAACTCTCTAGGAAAAACATCTTTTGCAACGTATTCTTTATTAAAATAAGCAACAACATCTTTATGACGTTTAAAATCTATAGTTCCAAGGGCAAGCACTGCTTTTATTGCATAGAATGCGGAATAATAAGAACGATTAATAGAATCTTTATAAAATCCACTATCCAAACAGTTCTGTGCAACCTTTAAACTATCCTCTGCTTCTTGTAATCTATAACCGCTCAACTCTTTTTGTCTATTATCCATTCAGAACAACTCCCTCCCTCTGCACATTATCATAAAAAGGTACAGCACCAAGCCAGTAATTAAAATGTTCTTCATTTTTTACGATTACGCTTATATCAACACCATACTCCATCAAAAAGTCAAATGCCAGATTAAATATATCTGTTTCAGTCTTTCCGATCTCTTCATCAGTAAGGGTAGTCAATACCATAATATCAATATCCGAATTTGCCTTATAATCTCCACGAGCATATGAACCATATAAAATAACTTTTGTAAGTTTATTTCCTAGTATTCTTTTTACTTGCTGCGAAAATGCTATAATTATATCATGTGTACTCTTCATTGTTTCAACTCCCTTCTACATATCTATCCGCATTATATTTTTTCCATTAAAACCCATTTTATTAATTATTGCAAATATATCCCATATGATACCTTTTATTATACCAAAAGTTTCGCTAATTTCAAATAATCTAAATCAGCACCAGCAGTATTCTTTCCACTGATGCTGATATTTATGCTTCAAATAGTTCCTTTAACGCTCTTGGCCGGTATTGTCTGCTTTCTAATGCCTCAAAACGTTTCCGTGTCTGTTTGCTTGTTATTCCCTTTATTCCTCCTGTTAGAATATATTCGATTTTCATGGCTTCATCTTTATTTTTCCGTCTCCGTATAAGTCGCTCTTGCATCATCTTATAGATTTTATATCCTTTGGCTGCATCCAGATTATAAAATTCCATTGCATGATAAATGTCTGTGATTTCCCGTTCTATAGCCAATAATTCTAATTCAAGAACTTTCTTTTTCTTGACCAATAAATCAAAATCCATTTCCAGCGAATCTATAATGGCATCAATATCTATATCAATGATCGCCTCCTCTAAATTATTTTTTGCTTCTAATGAACTGATAATTTTCCATTTGCCATCCTTTAATAAATCCTCCATCAACTTATTATATATGGCATTGATTTGGGTGAATCTTAGCTTTATTGCATTCTTGTATTCATCAACAATAATATTCCGTTGCTGCTGATCATCATAACCTATGTAATGTGTCCCATCAGTAATCACATAATGAATTAGATTTCCCATAGTAATCCGCCTTTCCAATTAAATCAGTCCACACATACAAGCTAGCCTATAAAGTGGATTTCTTACACTTCTCCGTCTGCGTTCAACCTCTTCCCTGGCTTCCCGTTCCATTCTATCCATAAAAGCAAGCTGCGAATCCGTTTCCGTATACTCTATCATTTGATCCACTGTTAATGAATCAAATGGAGTTTTTAAATTCCTATCGATAATTTCTGTTCCATCCGAACAAGTAATAATTCTAAAATCAAACATAATATTTTCCACCACCTCTACTATTTAAATTCTCTTCTCCTATAATCAAACGATAATCCCTAATATCTCATAATAATCAAAAAGGTCATATACTTCATCAAAACCAATGATTTGAATATCTTTGTTTGGAACTTCTACATTCCCATCATCGTCCATTGCTGAATCATAAAGGACTTTCACATAATAATCCTTTTCTAAAGATTCAAAATATGTATCCTCCCCGTTTTCCATTTCATCATTATGATTCCGACACTACTGTTCTATAGATTTCTTCGGAGCATCTGTTAGAATTAAAATCCTATCATGCCCCATTCTATTGGCTTTTTGTAGATTATCTGATAACCTGTCCCACAATTCAAAAATCATCTGCTTAATAGCATCCGCATCATCAAGCAACACTCTGATTGAATTAGGTATGCTTTCCTTTCCTCTACTTTCAATCCACATTTCCGCATGTTCTTCCGGAGAAAAATTATTCTTACAATCTTTAAGATTTTTCAAGAATGAACTGATTATATCTTCCTTGTCAAAATCAATAATCATACTGAAATCTTCACCTGCTGGTGAATACTTACTTAGTTCAACATAATTCCGTTCATTATGATGCCATTCACCATAACTGCCTTCAGGCTCATTCCAGATTGTATAATTCCAATCTAACTCTTCCGCTATGGTCAGCAATTCTTCTAATTTTTTATTGTGAATCTGTTTCATACCATCGTCATCCCTTCCTATTTATTTTTAGAAATGGGCCTGTAGGGAATCGAACCCTACAAAATACAAACCATTCGCCCGTTAATTCACTGAGAACATTTTCTCTTTCAGTTTTTGTTAGATTTTAAAAGCTGGCTATCGTCAAAAAACTTAATAGAACCGCCTTTAAAATTTGTCTTAGGCACATAAACTTGTAATCTTTCTGATTTAATCATCACATCATCATTTGTAAACTCTGCTTGTTTAGCCTGAATTGCTGTTGTCGTTTTCACTTTTTCTTGCCTCCTTCATTTTTACTACCTGACCGCCATTTGTAACGGTCAACGCTCAGAGCCTAAAGTCTGTTTATAGTCGCTCTGACGACTTTATAAATGAAATCTGTTTTCTTCAAGTCTCTTTGAGTGTTTGCTTTCAGGATACTTTTTTAGTTCTTCCGTCCAATCACTTCTACTTTGATAGCCTGCGTAAACTGCTACATAAGCAGATATTAAACGGATAGTATAATCAATTGGGTAATCCTTTGGATTTTCTATTGCTTT
>Ga0129308_1001785_pt1 | contig 20721 bp, 10 predicted proteins | sample L827metagenome_FD_94440 | JGI IMG/M metagenome (GOLD analysis project Ga0129308, IMG submission 94440) | Ring-tailed lemur group fecal microbial communities from Wisconsin, USA - L827 metagenome | ecosystem: Host-associated > Mammals > Digestive system > Large intestine > Fecal | place: USA... | reverse complement strand
GACGGTCGCGGTCACGTCGGCCGCCATGGTCCAGCCCACCGTGGCGGGCGTGGCCTCGTGGATGACGTACTCGTAGGTCTTGCCGGCGTCTGCCAGGCCGAACTCGATCTGGCCGAAGGAGGCCAGGGCGGCGCCCACGGTGGTGGCGGTGTTGTCCTCGGGCATGGGAGCGCCCTCAGTTACGGCCCTGAGCTCGAAATCGAACTCCTGGTCGGCCTCGGGAGCCTCACCGTTCACGGTCTTGGCGACGGAGATGGTCGCAGAGCCCGTGGCCTCGTAGAGGTCGTTGAACTCAGCCGCGCTCTTGTCCGGCCCGTAATTGACCGTAGCGACAAGCCTGTTGGTAGCAGGGTCCATCTCGACGTTTACCGTAACAACCACGTCGTCGTGAGCGGTCCAGCCATTGCCGTCGTGGCCGATCTCGCGAACCACATACGCATACGTGCCGACCTGGTTAAACGTCAGCTCGTCAAAGGTCGCCGTGCCGCCGGTCGCGACGGTCACCGTACGGCCGAGCTGTTCTCCCGTGGCCTTGCCGTCGGCATCGGCCTGGTAGAGCGCGAACTCAAAGGTCTCGTTGGGCTTGACGGTGGAAGAGCCGTTCACGGTCTTGCTCACCGCGATGACAGCCTTGCCGTCGGCAACATGGAGGTCGTTGAACGCGGCTGCGCTGCCGTCGGCAACCGCACGGTCGTAGTCTACCTTCGCCACAAGATCGCGCGTGGCGTCGTCAACCGTGACCTCGACCGTGACGTTGACGTCTGCGTCGTTGACCCAGCCCGTACCCAGGTCAGTGGTCTCGTGGATGACGTACTTGTACACGCCCGCCTTGCTCAAGGCGATGGAGCCGAACTGGGCAGCGCCCGTGCCGGTCACCGTCAGCGTCGAGCCACCCTCGGGCATGGGAGCGTCCGCAGAGGCGGCCTTGAGCTCGAACGTAAACGCCTCGTTTACGCCGTCATTCTTCTCGCCGTTGACAACCTTGTCCACAGCAAGCGTCGCGGTGGCGGACTTTGCCTGGTAGGCATTGTCGAACTGAGCGGCGCCCGCATAGACCTCGGAGCCCGCGGCGTCGAGCCTGTACGAGACATCCGCCGTGAGCACGCCGGTGTCGGTGGGCATGCCCACCATGACGGTCGCGATGACGTCGGGGGCGTTCGTCCAGCCCTGCGCGGCGGCCGTAACCTCATGGATGCGGTAGGTGTAGGTCTTGCCGGCGTCCTTGTCGGAGAGCTTGGCCGTGGCGAAGGAGGCAGAACCGTCCTCGGCAGTGGCGACGTTCTCAAACGCAGGCGCGTCGGCGGCGTTGTCGCCCTCGGCGGTGGCGGAGAACTCGAACGTCTCGCCGGCCTTGGGGGCCAGGCCGTTGACGGTCTTCGCCAGGCTGAGCTGGAACTCACCCGTCACAACAAGGGTGTCGTTCTTCTTGTTGGTGATGTTGAAGGAGGTCGCCGGGCTAGGCTCAGCAATGCCAATCGCCTTGGCCTTGTTGAGCGCCTCCTGGTACTGCTCCTGGCTGTAGGTGCCCTTGAACATGAAGTACGTCTTGTCGCTGGAGCACGTGTAGCCTGCGGGAGCCTGGGTCTCCACGAAGTAGTAGAGCGTGCAGGCCAAAAGCGGCGTCTCCTTGGAGCCGAACTGCACCACGCCGTTGTCGTTGCTCACCTGCGTGCCAATAAGCGTCTCGGCGCCGTCCCAGGCGACCTGGTACAGCTCGAACGTGGCGCCGCCAAGGACCTTCTTGGCATTGGAAGCGTCGGACTTCGTGACGGTGATGCCGTAGCCCGTACCCTCGGTCGTGGCACCGGCCTTCACGACGGTCCACTGCTTCTGATGCGAGGTGGCGCTGTTGGCAACGCCGGAGATCTCGGCGCTGTTCGTCAGGCTGACCTGGTCGCCAGGGTTGCCGGCGGGCTGCACCTGATACACCACGTCGATTGCGCAAGAATCGGGAATGGTGAGCGTCAGCCTCGTGGCGCGGGCGCCGTTGTCAAGCGTGACGTTCTCGGTGAGGGTGGAGCAACCGGGTACCTCGGTGGTCGTACCCTGGTAGTACACATGGAGCGTGGCCGGCAAGTAGGTGCACTTGGAGTCCATCGTATCCACGAGCGTGAGCGTGTCGGAACCCGGCACGAGGTCGACCGCGTTCTTGTTCACCGAGATGGTGTACTTGATGTAGGAGCTGTTGGGCACCTGCTCGGCCGACTTCTTCATGATCTCGTTCGCACCCTCGACGGTTTTGAAACCGGCGGGGAACGTCTGCGTGCCAGCCTGGGCGTAGGCCTTGTTGGTGAACTGCACGGCAGCGCCGGAGCTGCCCAGCGCGGAGCTGTGCACGGCAGTCTGATACTGAAGCTCAACGTAATAGTTAACGTCAGCCTTGACGCCCTCGACGTCAGTCTTCACGGTGAAGACGGCGGTGGAGCCCTCGCAGGCGGGCTCGGCGGTCAGCGTCGGCCAATGGCCAATCGTGCTGCTGTCGCTGCCGTGCAGGAAGTACCGGGAGCTGCCCGGCACATACACCATGTTCTCGGGCATCTCGTCGGTGACGATGACGTCGACGCCACCCAAGGGGCCGGCAGGGGCGGTGGTCCACCCGTTGGGCTGCACCTGGTTGACAAGAACCGTCCAGTCGGAAACCCAGGCGCCCCTCTCGGTGGAGCCGGCCTCGACCTTGCTCCAGTCGAAGTTGGCGTCCCAGTACATGTTGCCGTTCTTGGCGACTTCAGGCGTCTTATCGGCCTTGATGGTGAAGCTCGCCTCGGCAGACTGGGTCACCGTGGGCGTCCTGAGGGTGGACTTGTTCGTATAGGTGTCGTTGGAGCCGTCGCACTTGGTGCGGTAGGTCACCGTCACGTCGGTGGTACCGATGAGGTCGCGCACCGCATCGCTTGCCATAAAGGTAAACTCGAGCTTGTTCCACTGGCCGTCGTTTGTGACCTTGTAGTCCACGCCCTCAACGAGCTGATAGTCGCCCGCCATGAGCTTGAGCTGGTCAAACGTCGTGCGCTGATACTGGGTGGCATTGAACTCGTCGGTAAAGGTCACCTTCGCGGGGTCGGTGTTGTCCGACATGCGCGACATGAAGACCGTGGACTCCCAGGTGGCGTAGCCATCGGTGGCGGCAGTCTCGGAGCTCACGAGCTTCTTGGTGATGTACTGGGTGTCATCGGCCGGAATGAAGCTGGAAGACGCGTCGCCCTTCGGGCCCTCCCCGTTGGGTTCTCGATGGTGAACTTGTTGGTCACCGGGTCCTTGGAGGCGGTGTCGGTCATCTGGGTGTGGTACACGATGGTGTACGCCTGCTTGCCGGCATCGGCGCCAAAGGTGTAGCTGAAGCTTGAGCCGTCGGTGGGCAGCGCACCCGTGGCGACAGTTGCGCCGGAGGCATCCTTGACCTCGTAGCTGCCCTTGTAGGCATGACCAGCGCCAAGCGTGTCGGTAAAGACATAGCCGGCCATGTCGGCCTTGAGCGAGCCGGTGTTGATCGAGGCCGTCCAGGTGATGTCGTCCGAAGTGCCGGTGCCCTGCTTGCCAGCCATGTTGATGGAAAGCTGGGGGCCGGTGGGACCAACGTTGTTCTTGTTGTTCTCGCCGTTGGAGCCCCACGTCCAGCTGGCCGCGTTGTCCACGCCGGAGAGCTGGCCGCCGTTGGCGACCGTCTTCCATGCGTCGGGAGAGATAGGCGTGGTGTAGGTCAGCGTATGACGACCCTGCGAAAGGTTGCCCAGGTTGAGCGTGGCGGTCTGACCGTTCACCGTTGGAGCCGTCGCGAGCTCGGCGCCGTCGAGCTTGAACATGGCCCCGTCGAACGTGAGGTTGGAGCCAATCGTGTCGGTCAGCACGACGTTCGACGCCTTGGAGGCAACGTCGAGCTGAACGGTCCACGTCACCGCGTTGCTCTCGGCATCGACCGTGCCCCACTTGGTGCCCGTCACGTTGCCGTCCTTGAGAGGGAACGTGACGATACTGGAAACGCCGGGGAACTTGACCTCAACCTTATCGGCATCGCCGCCGGCGTCAGGGTTCAACTTCATCTTGAAGTTGATGCCCAGCGTGATGCCCGAAGGGTGCTTCTGGAGCCACTCCTCTGCATAGGTAATATAGAACACGCCGTTGGAGATGGACCACGTCGCCTTGTAGGCACCGCTTTCGTCGTAGAGGTCGGTGTCACCAATATTAGGCACCGTGATGTTCGACGGGAACACGTAGTGCAGGCGCGGTGACTCCGGGGTGAGCACGCCCTCGTTGATGCCGCCCTTGATCTCGCCGTACATTTCCGTGTCAGGCGTGATTGCCTCGCCCTGCCAGGCCCTTTCACCGTCATAGGTGATTTTGACCTCCATGCCATACGACGTGAAGTCGTCGATGGCTATATGAGGGGCGTTGGGGTTATAGGCCCTCGGGGAGACCGTGCCATCCTCGGAGCCGGAGGCCTCTTCGCTTGCCGGGGCGGCGGGATCGCTGGAAGCCTGGGGCGTCTGCTGGGAGCTGGCTGCATCAGTCGAACCGCTTGCAGAGTCGGCATCGGCGGCAGAACCAGCCACGTCACTTGCGCTGGCGTTGTCGGCGCCGTTGGATGCGTCGTCGCCAGAAGGATCAAGCGCATCGGCAGCGTCCTGGCTGTCAGCCGCCGCAGGCTGACCTGCTCCCTCGGCGGCATCTACCTGCTCGGCAGCAACCACCGTACCAGGGGAAGCCATCTCCTCCGCCCACGCAGGCGTCATCCAGCAAGTCAGATTCTGGAACACCAGGATTGCGCTGAGAACCAGCGACAGGACGCGGCGCCACATCGGAATCGGCATCGGAGCACCTCCTTCCCGCATAGTCTTCGACCCCATCAAAAAACTCCTCTCTCCGTACCGTTTCTAGCAATGTGTGTTTGGCAAACGTCATCCAATAGCTCATTGGCCAAACGACAAAACAATATCAGCGCCTGGCCGCAGCCCATATATCGAATATCGATACGTGGGCTGCACATTAACCAAATGGCGCAAGTTTAGCAGCCTTTCAGAAACATTCTTCAGGCTGCATGTAAGATTTTGCGTATTTTTTGTCACATTCTATTTCAGGAATGTTCCACTACGACTTCTTGATATGCACATATATTGAGAGATACAAGATATTGTGTGTCATGTATTACTCAAGGGCGTCTTCGAACGTTGTTAGCGCCCACTTCGCCATTCACCGGGGCTTAACGGCATAGAAAAAGCCCTTGTCATTCCAAAAAACAACAGGGGCACGACACAACTTTGCTATGAACTATGTTATGCCTCCAGGCAAGCGCAACCAGAAAACCAGGACTTGGCAATCGTCTAAGCAGCACTATTAGGCCCGTGCCATCAAACGACATCAGGCCTGGTTGGCCCTAGTCCCTCGGAATCACCGGCCCCTATCGTTTGTCCTTATCGCTTGTCCGCCAGTGGGTCGAGCAGCTCGACAATCTCGGAGCGCGAGTGTACGCCCGTCTTGTCGTAGATATGACGCACATGCGTCTTCACCGTGGAAGGCGAAAGATAGAGCTTCTCCTGGATGTATTTGAGCGTGTGCCCCGTGGCCCACAGGCGGAAAACCTCAGTCTCACGGGCGGAAAGCATGTAGGCCGAGGCAAGCTCGGCGACTCGCTCGTCGAGCGAAGGCTGGGCCGCCTGCGCGACGGCGGGAGTTGCGTTCCCAGACAGGTGCGACCCATCACATGAGGAATCCACCTGAACCTGCGCAGCGCCCTCCTCGCCATCGGAAGCCGGAACCGCATCGGCAATATCGGGATACTTGCCCATCTCGCCCGTGAAGAGAAACGCGGCCGCCCCCACAAGCAGCGCGACAACCACAATGAGCAGCACGCCTTGGTTTACGAGGCCAAACACGCTCAGCACGCCCGCAACGCCTTCGCCGATGTGGCCTGCCAGGCAGCCGGCGGCGTACACGAGTGCGGCGGGAGCCGTGCCACGGGCGCGCGCGAGAAGCGCCAGCTCGGCCATGAGCGTCCATGCCACGATTTTCACGCCCACAAACGTGATGACGACGGCGATCTGCGCGCCCTCGGCCCATTCGGAAAGCAAGAAGGCGGCGAGCACCTGGCCCACCATGAGGATCTTATAGAGGCTCGTGAGTGCAACGCGGCCATGCAGCAGGATGCACGTGGCCATGACGGCCACACTCGTGAGCACGGCCGCCAGCGCGGTCTGCCAGGTAAAATAGTCAAGCGGTGCACCCGACTGGGCGAGGGTGGACCCGATGGCGAAATACGTGATGCCTATTGCCGCAAGCACGCGCGCAGGAATGGCCTCAAGCGTCACGCTCAGCAGGTTCGCGAGCGGCACGGGCGCGGCCTTGGCGCGCGCACCTGACGCCTGACCCGTGCGGACCGGCTGGGCCACAATCGCGCAAATCACCAGGGGCAACAGCGTCTCTACCGCGCACACAACCTGCGCGCCCATCTCGGCCACAACCGTGCTTCCCAGATAGGCAAGCATGTACGACACCGAGGCATACACCACTGCCTGCCCGGCGCTTATCTCGGCGTACACTTCGCCGCATGCCACCAGCAAGAATGCAAACGCAACTGAGAAGACGGCCGTGGGCACCCAGTCAATCCACTCGGGCAGCCATGTCAGCCCCGAGAAATGCAGGAACGACCCAGCGCTCGAGAGCAGCGCGCACGCAACCAAAAGACCGATGCGCGAGCGCATCGGGGCAACCGCGCACGAACGGGCGACGAACCAAGCGGCCGCAAAACCCACCACGCTGAACGCCATGGAAGCCATGCGGGAGGCAAAGGGGGCGCTCAAAAGAACGCTGCCCGACCCATCGAGGAACAAGATGTTGCCCCACAGGGTGCACAGGGCAAGCGCCAGCGCACGGCCGAGATGCGATGTTTCGTTTGCGCCCTCTTGCATTCTTTGCCCTCCCCTTAGTGCGCCTATCGCCGACCTTGCAAGGATACTCGCAGGTAAATCATTGTAATCGACCCTCAGGGTCGATGCGGCGCTCAAGAAGCCCCAATGGGTGAACATCCGCTCTTTCTCACATCATCGCCCATCGAACCCGATAGGCAAGTCGCGCCCAGGCCTACAGTCACAAACGTTCAGCGGCGGCAGGCCACACGGCAGGCCGCACGCACAGCCCAAAGGGTGCACGCAACCGCGCGTCACTCCACGTTCCAAGGAAAGGAACCACCATGAGCAATGTCTCCCGCAGGTCGTTCGTCAAGGGCGCAGGTCTGACCGGTGCCGCCGTTGCCGCCAGCGCCGCCCTGACCGGTGTCGCCGTCGCCGACGAGGCCACCGAGGCCGAGGTCACCTCCGCCCCCGACTACAGCTCCTGGCTGCCCGCGGAGCCCGAGATCTCCGACGACATGGTGGAGGAAGAGGTCGAGGCCGACGTCATCGTCGTTGGCGTGGGTGACTCGGGCTGCTGCGCCATCCGCGCCGCTGCCGAGGAAGGCGCGACCGTCCTGGCCTTCGAGAAGTCCGAGACCAAGAACACCACCGGCCAGGGCTGCGCCGTCGTTGGCGGCAAGGTGCAGGAGACCTGGGGTCGCGGCGACGGCTTCATGGACAAGTACGAGCTGGCCGAGAAGCACATGAACGAGTGCCTCTACCACAACAGCCTGCCCATCTTCATGCGCTGGGAAAACGAGATGAAGGACGTCTTCGACTGGTTCATCGCCCCGTCGAACCCCTACATCGCCCCCGAGAGCTTCGCCGAGATCCCCGAGGAGAACCGCTCGAACTACATCTTCCCCTTCTTCTACCCCATGCTTGAGAGCTATGACTGGACGAAGGAGGCCCTGCCCACCTACCCCACCACCATCGGCATCTCCAACCTGTCGCAGATGATGGCCGACACGCTGGCTGAGGCCGAGGCCACCGGCAACGTCGACATCCGCTACGGCCACTTCGGCACGAAGCTCATCATGGAGGACGGCCGCTGCTGCGGCGTGTACGCCCGCAACGCTGCCACCGGCAAGTACGTCAAGGCGACCGCCAAGGGCGGCGTCATCCTCACCTGCGGCGACTATGCTCACGACACCGCCATGCTCAAGCACTTCGTGCCCTCCGTCGTGGAGAACGAGGTGCCCGTCATGAACCCCACGATGGACGTCGAGGGCAACTACACCGCCACGGGCGACGGCCACAAGATGGCCGCTTGGGCAGGCGTGGCCCTGCAGCAGTGGCACGCCCCGATGATCCACCACATGGGCGGCGGCGCCGGCATCGGCGGTCGCGGCGTCATCGGCAACAACGGCTACCTGTGGCTCAACCTCGCCGGCAAGCGCTTCATGAACGAGCACCTGCCTGGTCAGCAGCTCGAGAACCAGCTCGAGAAGCAGCCGGGTCACATGGCCTACCAGTTCTTTGACGCCGCTTGGCCTGAGCAGCTCCAGTACTTCCCGGCTGCCCACGGCACGGCCTGCTACTACCGCGACGAGCCCCTGCCCGACTACACCGCCAACGGCCTCAAGATTTCCGTCCGCTGCCCCCAGGACATCCAGGACGGCATCGACTCCGGCCAGTGCATGACCGCCGACACCATCGAGGAACTGCTCGCCCAGCTCGACGGCATCGACGTTGAGGCCGCCAAGGCCTCCATCGAGCACTACAACGAGCTGTGCGACGGCGGCTTCGACCTGGACTTCGGCAAGAGCGCCCAGCGTCTCTTCGGCCTGACCACGCCTCCCTTCTACGCCGTGCGCTGCGAGGAGGCCAACATGCTCGTGTGCCTGGGCGGCATCGTCTCCGACGAGGAGGCCCGCGCCTACGATGAGGCCGGTCAGGTCGTCCCCGGCCTGTACTGCGCCGGCAACATGCAGGGCAGCCGCTTCGCCGTGGAGTACCCCATCTGCCTGAAGGGCGTCAGCGTCTCCATGTGCATCTTCTACGGCTACGTCGCCGGCAAGAACGCCGCTGCCGCGAAGTAAGGGCTAAGCGCGCTTCGCGGTCTTGCATGCTGGCTTAAAAACCAGATTGCAAGAATCCCGTTGCAGCGTCACGAAAAGGGGCACGCGAGAATACTCTTCCCGCGTGCCCCCCTTTTGTGCAGGTGAATTTGGCAAGTGCGTCTCACTCGGGGGCGGAAAACGCCACCCGAATCACCCTCCGAAACAGTTCGAGCTGGCCTCTTGGCAATACAACGAGTTTCGGGGTAGTTTTGACGGCGAGTCCCTACTTCACGGCCTCGAAACCGTGCTCGAGGTCGGCGAGGATGTCGTCGATGTGCTCGGTGCCGATGGAGAGACGGATGGTGTTGGGGTAGATGCCGCCGGCACGCAGCTCCTCCTCGGTGAGCTGGGAGTGCGTGGTGGAAGCGGGGTGGATGACGAGGCTCTTGACGTCAGCCACGTTGGCGAGCAGGCTGAAGAGCTCGAGGCTCTCGGTGAACTTCTTGGCCGTCTCTGCGTCGCCCTTGATCTCGAAGGTGAAGATGGGCGCGGCGCCGTTGGGGTAATAGCGGTCGTAAAGCTCCTTAGCGCGGCCCGTGGCCAGGCTCGGGTGGTTCACGCGCTCCACCTGCGGGTGGTTGTTGAGGAACTCGACGACCTTGAGAGCGTTCTCCACGTGGCGCTCGACGCGCAAGGAGAGCGTCTCCAGGCCCTGGAGCAGCAAGAACGAGTTGAAAGGCGACAGCGTTGCTCCCTGGTCGCGCAGAAGGGTGGCGCGGGCCTTGGTGATGTAAGCGGCCGCGCCGCACGCGTCGGTGAACACGACGCCGTGGTAGGAGGGGTTCGGCTTGGCCAGGCCCGGGAAGCGGTCAGCATGCGCGGCCCAGTCGAACTTGCCGGAGTCGACGATCACGCCGCCCATGACGGTGCCGTGTCCGCCCATGAACTTGGTAGCCGAGTGGACCACGACGTCGGCGCCGTGCTCGATGGGGCGCAGCAGGTAGGGCGTGGAGAACGTGGCGTCAACGATGAGCGGCAGGCCGTGACGATGGGCGATCTCAGCCCAACCCTCGAGGTCAAGCACGTCGGAGTTGGGGTTGCCGAGCGTCTCGGCATAGAGCAGCTTGGTGTTGGGCTGGATGGCGGCCTCAACGGCGGCGAGGTCGTCGGGACCCACGAAGGTGGTGGTGAGGCCCTGCTCAACAAGCGTGTTGCCGAAGAGGTTCACCGTGCCGCCGTAAAGGTTGGTGGAGGCCACGATGTGGTCGCCGGCCGTTGCGATGTTCTGCACGGCGATGGTGATGGCAGCCGAGCCGCTGGCTACGCCAAGTGCGCCCACACCGCCCTCGAGCGCCGCGACGCGCTCCTCAAAGACCGAGGTAGTGGGGTTGGTGAGACGCGTGTAGATGTTGCCGGGCTCCGCAAGGGCAAAGCGGCCGGCCGCCGTGGCGGAATCCTTGAACACGTAAGACGTGGTGGCGTAAATCGGCACCGCGCGGGCATCGGTGGCGGGGTCGGGGCTTTCCTGGCCGGCATGGGTCTGGAGGGTCTCAAAACGGTAGGTATGCTTGGAGTCGGTCATCGCAGGAGTCCTTTCGGTTTTCGTATCGTGTGAGCAGATATGCTCTTTGACGATAGACAAATTGGCTTCAATGGCGTATTAGGAATACGATGGCCAGAAAGTATAGGTATTTGACCTGCAGTTTTGAAGTAGGCTGATTATTCAAAAAATCGCATGCCAGCTATGAGTGCGGTGCGGGATAAGCCGAGCTGAGGGAGGCCGCGGCTGGCAACCAGTCGGTCGATTAACATACATTTCAGGATTTTGAAAATCACGCCAACTGGTGTTTTGTTGAAATAACATACATCTCAACCGGTGAAATGTATGTTATTTGCTAAAAAGGGCGGTCCCAGCGTTCGCCAGGACCGCCCTTCGCGCGATGTTGTCTACATCCCTAATTGCACGCGGTCACTGCAAGTGCCAAGGCCACCCTTACCACGATGATGCCCTCATCCCTCATTGCACGCAGCGCCAGCGTTCGCCAGGGTCGCCCGGCGGCTCCCTTATCCCACCACCGGCTGGCAGGCCAGCAGCGTACGGTCTTTGTAGGGCAGGTCAGCCACGGCAACCTCCACGTCGTAGGCGGCGGCGAGGTTCTCAGGCGTAAGGACCTCGCGGGCATCTCCCGTCACAAACGTGCGACCATCGAGGATGAGCGTCCCGCGGGCGCGGCATTGCGCGAGGTGTTCAGGCTGGTGGGTGGTCATGATGACGCCCAGGCCCTCATCGGCCAGATGTCGCACGCACCGCAGCACGCGCACCTGGTTGCCAAAGTCGAGCGCGCTCGTGGGCTCGTCCATCATGAGGAAGCGCGGCTTCTGCGCAAGGGCGCGGGCGATGAGCACCATCTGCCGCTCGCCGCCCGACAGCTCCGTGTACACGCGATCCGCCAGCTTGGATACGCCCAGCTCGGCAAGGATGGCGTCGGCTAGCTCGCGGTCGGCCGCCGTTGCGGAGCTGAACATGCCGCGCTGTGCCACGGCGCCCATCGTGATGACGTCGCGCACCGAGAACGCAAACGGCGGCACATGGCTTTGCGGCACGTAGGCGATGGCATGCGCCAGCTCCTCGGGGTTCATGCGCGCCGTGTCCCTCCCGTCAAGCACGACTTTGCCGCCCATGCGCGGCAGCAGCCCCAGAATCGTCTTGAACAGGGTCGTCTTGCCCACACCGTTGGGTCCTAGCAGGCAAAATACCTCGCCAGTCTTGATTTGCGCCGAGAAACCCTCCACCACGCGCTTCGTGCCGTACCCGCACACAAGGCCCTCGATGATGAGGGCGCTTTTCGATGCCGGGGTCGATGTCGCCGGGGCTCCGTGCTCCGCGTTCTGCTCCCCTGCCATTTACAGCCACTCCTTCCGGCCGCGCACGAGCATGTAGATGAAGAGCGGCGCACCGATGAGCGAGGTGAGCACGCCCACGGGCAGCTCGGCGCTCACGAGCGTGCGCGCGAGGTCGTCCACGACCACCATGAAGCATGCCCCCGCCAGCATAGAGAGCGGGATGAGCGACTTGTAGTTGGGACCCGTGGCCAGACGCATGATATGCGGGATGATGAGGCCCACCCAGCCGATGGTGCCACACAGGCACACGGCCACGGAGGTGAGCATCGTGGAGCAGAGAATGAGCACGTTGCGCGTGGCCTTCACGTTCACACCCATCGTGCGGGCCTCTTCCTCGCCGAACGCCATCACGTTGATGCGCCAGCGCATGGCCATCATGAGGCCTCCCGCCACAAGCAGCACCGCGCCCATGATGGCGACGTTCTTCATCGCGCCGGCGCGGGCGAAACTGCCCATGAGCCAGTAGGTTATCTGCGGCAGCTTGTCATCGGTGTCGGCCACGTATTTGGCCATGGAGGTGACGGCCGAGAACAGCGCCGATATGACCGTGCCGGCCAAAATCATGATGACAAGGGAGTTGCCCGACTTGCCGAAGGCCCGCGCGATTGCCATGACGACGAGCACGGCGCCCAGGCCGAAGAGAAACGCCGTGAGCTGCACCCCTGCCGACCCAAAGCCCAGCAAGATTGCCAACGCAGCGCCTGCGCCCGCGCCGCTCGAGACGCCCAGAATATCGGGGGCAACCATTGGGTTTTTGAAAAGCCCCTGGTAGGCGGCACCCGACGCGGCGAGCGCGGCACCCACGATCGCCGTGAGCAAAATGCGCGGCAACCGTATGACGAGCAGGACCGTCTCAATCTTGGTGTTCTCAAGCGGCTCCGCGAGGCCAAACTGGGCAAGTATGGTTTGGGCGGCTTGTGCCACCGTGAGGTCGTAGGCGCCGATGGTCATCGACCAGAGGATGAGAAAAACGAGCAGCACGCCCAAGCCCACGCCCACAGCGACCTCGCGGGCAAGGCGGGGCGCGCATCGTCCGGCGCAACCCGCATGGCCCTTGGCTCCAACGGCGCCCGTCGGGGCTTTCGTCAGTGTCGATTCAGTCACACACCCCTCCTCGGGCAGGTACGCGAAAGGGCCTGCGGGCAGTTTTCAGCCACCGCAGGCCCTTCGTTCGCAATTGGAAGCTTGACGTTACTTCTCGACGTTGGCCGTGCCGTCGAGGATGGACTGGGCCAGCTCGTCGGAAAGCTCGTAACCGTAGAAGTCCTGGTAGAACTTCTGAACCTCAGCCTTCATGTCAAGGTCGGGGAAGAGCTCGGGATGCAGCACGGAAACAAGCCAGGGGGTCATGAGCGCACCCTCGCCGCTGCGGACCGACCAATGGTAGGTGCCGGAGGGGATGACAAGGACGTTGCCGTCCTTCACGGCCTGCACCTCGGCCAGGGCCGGATCGGCCATGATCTCGTCGGCAACATCCTGGGACATCACGAAGATGTACTGGGGGTCCCACGCAAGGACCTGCTCGGCGCTCACCGTAAGAGCGGTGCCGTTGCCCTCGCCGGCGTAGTCAGCGGCGACGTCCACGGCGCCGGCAGCCTCGAAGTACGACTCGCAGATGTCGGAGGCGTTGGTGGTGGTGTACTGGCCACCGCTGCTGCGCAGCTGCATGACGGTAGGCTTGTCCTCGAGGTCCTTAGTCGCCTGCGTGGCGTCCTCGATCCAGCCCTTGTAGTACTCAACGAAAGCCTGCGCGGCGGCGTACTCCTCGTCGCCCATGATCTGGCCGATGGTCAGGATGGACTGAGAGAGCATGTCGACGTCCTTGACGCCCAGGGCAACATAGGCAATGTTGGCAGCCTCGAGCTGATCGAGCTGCTCGTCGGAGAACATGCCGGCAGGGCCAAAGGCGACCTGGACGTCGGCGGCGATGAGGTTCTCGACGTTGCCGGAATCAACCTGGTCGGCGTTGCAGCCGGGGAAGACCTCCTTGAAGACCTTCAGCTGCTGCGCGGTGGCGCTAGCCACGGTCTCATCGCCGTGGGTGGGGTCGAGCATAGCGGTCACCTGGGCGAAGGCGCCAATGGCGGGGGCCACGCGGTTGACCTCGACGGGAATCTGGATCTCGTCGCCGTTCATGTCGGTCACAGTGCGGGTCTCACCCTGCGTGCAAGAAACAGAGACGCGCTGGCTTGCCTGCTCGGAAGCGGCAGGCTTGCCGCCCTGGCCACCCTGGCCGCCCTGGCCCTGGCCGCCCTCGGCAAGGGCAAAGCCGGCGATAGCACCGAAGGAAAGAACAGCCGCCATGGATGCGGCTACGATGGACTGACGGTTGATGAAGCTCATGGACCCTCCCAAAGGTCATCGTGGACAATACGAAGGACAACTTACGCGGAGGCGCTTGGGTCAGCGACATACCGCAGCGGGTGAAAAACGAGGCAGGCGAGTACGAATTTCGAATGCGCACGGTATGAACAATGGCGGGTTATTGGTATGAGACGGCTATATAAAAGCAGCTCACATGCTATGTTTGCTGGGTTATACTAAGCGCGTCACATACACGGACACCGCGCGGCATTCCTTGGGAGGGCATCCGCACACCATGTTCGCTCCATACGCTACGAGTCGCCCAGGCGGCCCGGACAATACATTCATACCCGAGGGGCTCCCCGGGCTCACACTCGTGCCTGCATGCGTGGGCATGGCCGTCGCTTGGACCTGGGTCGTGGCCACGCTCTTTGTGGGACAAGAGCTTGCGATGCACGACACGTCGCAGAGCTGCATGCTCGGCGGGGCGGCCGCCGCGCTCGCCCTGTTCGCGCTGCTCGACCTCGCCGACATGCGCGGGCCAGAGCTCAACCGAGGCCTCATGCGAGCGCTATCCTGCCTGGTGGCGGGGCTTATCGTGGTCGACATCTACCTGCCCGGCAACCCATCGTTGCCGGCGCCCCTTATTGCTACGGCATGGACGCTTCTCGGCGTGTTCGGAGCGTATGCCATCCGCAGGTCGTTCCACCTGCTCGCCTCGCTTGCCGCGCGACTCGATGGCCGCTCGATCCTGCGTGTGGCATGCGCCTGCCTCGCGAGCGCCGCCGTCTTGGGGCTTATGGCCTCGAACATGCCGGTACAAGAGGCGGCGGTCGTCATGATCGCCAGCGTGCCCGTCGCGCTGTGGCTGCTCCCCCAAGGCCGGCTGATGCTGGGTGGGAAGCGCCGGGGCGCGGGGAAATGCGCGTGCGGAAAGGGCGCGGATGTCGGGCTGGCGGATGGCGCAGGCAGCAAGCCAGCGGATGGCGCAGGCGACAAACTGGCAGGTGTCGGCACGGCAGGCGGCGAAGGCGGCAGACCGGCAGGCGCCGACACGGCAAGCGATGCAAGCGCAGCCAGCGAGTGCGCCCGCGCTCTTCAGACAAACACCGGAAGCTCAAACGATAAGAGTTTGCACGCCGCGCCCGCAAGCAATGAGGAAGCATGCGCGCGACCAGCCGATTGCGGGGAAACACTAGCCAAACCAGCGGGCGTCAGGCCAACGAACGACGAGGATACTCGCCTCCAATCGGCAGCCACCAACAGGACCAGAGAATCTGGCACCTCGGCGAATCGACGCCCTGGCCTGCATCTCAAGCAACTCGCCCCCTACGCCTTCACCTTTGTCGCAATGGGGTTTACCTGCGGGTTTCATACCTCTGTGGGCCGCGTGCTCTACATCGACTACGAGCATTTCAACCTGGTGTTTTTCGCAATGCTCGTCGCTTGCACCCTCTGTGCCTGCCTGGCAAAGCGCCCGGGCTTCGCGCGACGCGCCATCCCCGCCATCGCGCTCCAGATACCGCTTGCATGCGCCTGCGTGGCGTTCGTGCCGCTCCTGTTTCTTTCCGACCGGCCCGACAACGTCATGTGGGAGCTCATTCAAAACACGCTTGTGTTCTTGAGCAGCTGGTCGCTTCTCGTTGCCATAGCCCTGCTTACCTGCGCCGATGCCAGCATGGACACCGAGGCTAAGAGCGGCACAACCCCCTATTGCGCTGTTGGCATAGCCTCCTTTGCGCTGGGGCTTTTCATCGGCTGGCTTGTCGGCCAAAACTCCTTTGCCGAATATGGCGCAAGCGGCATGGCGTTTCGCCTGGGCGTGACGGCATGCATCGCACTGCTCGTGTCGAGCCTTCTTGCCGCAAGCACGCACATGGCACAAGGAGAGACCGGCGTGTCGGCGGCGGCCGCTGGCAACGGCAGGCAAATAGGCGCAACCGCGAGTCTCTTCGCTCAGGCAAGCGTCTCAGAACCGATGGCTTCAGAAAGCCTGAGAGACAGCACGGAGGCAGCAGCCCGAACTGGCCAGACAGTCGATAAAGGTGCGATTTTACCTGGTCAAGCAGGATACGAAGCGGGGGCACACTTAGTAGACCAGGCAGGGTGCGAAGTGGGGGCGTTCATGCCAGCGACCCTCCTCAGCCCCTCAGCCGACGTTGAAGCTGAGTTCAAAGCTGAAGGCGCGGTCAGTGCGAGCATCGCAGCGCATACGCAAGTTCCTCCCTCTGTGACCTGCGGAAAGGACACCGCACCCCTGCTACCTGAGGCAATCGGTGTCCCGGCGGAACCCGACACTTCCCAAAGCTCGACACCTTGCACATGCGCGATCGAGGCCGCCGTGGATGCCGTGGCCCTGCACTTCGGGCTCTCCGAGCGCGAACATGCCCTGCTCACGCTTCTGGCTGAAGGCCTCACTGCTCAACAGGCCGCCGACCGGCTCACCGTCTCGCGCAATACCGTGAAGTCTCACATGGCTCACATCTATGCCAAGTGCAACGTGCACACCCGCGCCGAGCTCATCGAGCTGTTAGAAGCAGCGGGGAGGCTGTAGAGCAGTCGGGGAGACGTCGGCAGATCGCAGAGGTGGCCGTTGCTGTGCAATTAACATACATTTCAGGATTTTGAAAATCGCGTCAACTGGTGTTTTGATGAAATAACATACATTTCAACTAATGAAATGTATGTTATTTCATCCGTAGCAACCCCAAAACGGACCCGGGTCGCCGCCAAGCACGCAAAAAGCCGCGCAGACCCCGGTTTCCCAGAATCCGCGCGGCTTTGCAGTGCAGATGACCCTCTAGCTTCATCCAGCAGGTCAAAGGCCGAAAACTCGAGCCGGTTTCCAGCTGGCCTTACGCCTTCGCGGCGCTGGCGCCGGCAATACGGCCCCAGTTGAGGGTACCCTGCAGGCAGGTGCCGCTTCCGGGGTAGTAGGGCCCGAGCCAGCCGCCCGAGTTGGTGCCAGCCGCAAACAGGTGGGCGATGGGCTCGCCTGCACGGTCGACAACCTGGGCGTCCGTCGTGATCTTGAGGCCGCCGATGGAGCCGATGTTGGTGTTGACCGTCTTCCAGGCATAGAACGGAGCCTCGTCGAGGGCGGTTAGCTGCACCTCGCGGCCGTACAGGCTGTCCTTGCCGGCGGCAACGTCGTCGTTCCACTTGCCCACGCTGAACGCGAGCACGTCAGGGTCGACGCCCATGGCCTCGGCGAGCTCCTCGATGGTCTGGCCCGTCACCATGCTGCCGTCGTCGAGGGCTTCCTGGAGCTTGTCGGCATCGCTCCATGCGGCCTGCGTGACGCTCGTCATCTTGTTGTCCATGACCATCCACGTGCAGCCGGTGGTGCCGGCCTCGTCATCGAAGCCGCCCTCCTGAATGCATGCGTTGTAGATGGCGCGGCAGTGGAACGCGTAGGTGGTGTCCTCGCGCACGAAACGCACGCCGCGCTGGTTCACAAGGATGTAGGGAATCTCGGGGTTGGTGTTGTTGGTGTAGCTCCAGGTAGCAAGCAGCAGGTCAACGGCACCGCCGAAGCGGCCCACATCGGCGCCGGCCTCGATACCCATGACGATGCCGTCGCCCGTGTCGGTCGCGGCCGTGGCAACTGCCTGGGTCTTGAGGTCCCAGTACTGCTGGGGGTTGTACTTCTTGGCGAGCTCCTCGTTGTGCTCGATGCCGCTCATGGCAAGCACGACGCCCTTGGTTGCCTGGTAGTGCTTGCCGTCGGCGGTCTCGACGCCGGCAACGCCGTCATCGCCCATGACCAGGTGCGCAGCGGCGGTGCCCGTCATAATCTCGCCGCCCGCCTCGCGCACGGCAGCCTCGGCGTTGGTGGTCCACACAACACCGCCCGTCTTGGTGGCATCGGCGGCATCGGTGATGAGGTGGATGCGGTCGGCCATGTTGGCGGGGTCGGTGTAAGCGGCAGGATAGCAGCCGAAGACCTTGGAGTAGGTGATGCCGAAGCTATCGGCCATCCACTGCAGGTTGTCGGCGGCGTTGTCGGCCATGACACGCACCAGGTCGGGGTCGACGAGGCCCTCGCCGTCCTGCATCCAGAAGGCGTAGTGCTTGTCGGCGGAGTCGTCATCGACGCCGTTTACGCCCAGCTCCTTCTGCCAGGTAGTGCCAGAGGCCTGAACGGCGCCCTCGGCTGTGGCCGTCGTGCCGCCGCACGCATCGCCCTTCTCGAGCACGAGCACCTTCTCGGCGCCCTGCTCAAGTGCGGAATACGCGGCAGTCAGGCCAGAGCCACCGCCACCGCAGACGATGACGTCGTACGTACCGTCCCAGGTAACCTCATCGGCGCGGGCCAGCGGCACTGCCCCAGCGACGCCAGCGACACCGGCTGCCAGCGCGGCACCAGCGACAAAGCTACGACGGCTCAGATCAACGTTCTTCATTGCAGACATAGGATATCCCCCTTATAAGACATCTTGCCCGCCGGCACACGGCTGTGCACCGGCCCCGCGTGTGAGGCATCCGCAAAGCCCGCCTCGCATACGATACCGCGCATCCTAATCCCGCGAGACCGCGTTGTTAAGCAAAAATTTGGCAAATTTACAAGAGGGCAATCTATAAGAGGCAAGGCGGGCGGGATGAGCGGCAAGTGGAAACCGAGCGTGCCCATGCGCTACGAGGCGAGGCGCAACTCAAGCGCGGAATCCGCGCAGCGAATGACGAATACACCCTATTCAAGATGACGTTTACACCCTGTTCTGAATGAAGAATACACCCATATTCGAGTGACATTTACACCCTACGCTTCCGCCAAATTCAACCATCCTAACAACCCCGCCCTCATCAAGCGTCCCACACTCCCTCGCTCGCCATTGGTCGCCCCCTTTTATTGGGAGAAGCCCTTGACATTGTCATAGGAACCCCATTGACCCACTTCGGAAAAAATGGAAAAATCGGAAACGATGGAAAACTAGAAAAAGAGGTATCCATGGTGCCAGAAAACCCGTTCACCCCGACGTTTGGCGAGGTCCCCCTCTACATGGCAGGGCGCAAAGTACTGCTAGACTCTTTCGTGCGTGCCTTTGACCGCCAAGGGCGAGCCCCAGAACTCACAACGCTCGTTTCCGGCGCTCGTGGCACAGGAAAAACTGCCCTGCTCACGCGAATCGCCGAAGAGGCGCAGGCTCACGGCTGGGTCTGCGCGAACACAACCGCCGTGGTGGGCATGCTCGACGACATTGTCGCACAGGCAACCGATGCCGCTTCCTCCCTCGTCAATACGCCGGGCAGCGAGCGACACCTCACTGGCATTGGAATCGGGCAGTTGGTAAGCCTCGACTGGAAGGAGAGCGACTCGTCACCTGCCACATGGCGGCAAACAATGGGCAAGCTTGTCGACTCGCTTGCACCATATGGGTCCGGCCTGCTCATAACAGTAGACGAGGTTCGTCCCGATTTAGACGAAATGGTCTATCTCTCGGCCATCTATCAACATTTTGTCAGGGAGCACAAGCGCGTGGCACTCGTCATGGCAGGCCTGCCGTTTAACATCTCGTCGCTGTTGCAAGATAAGACCGTCTCGTTTTTACGGCGCGCCCAGCACCAATATCTCGGGCGACTCCCTGATTTTGAGATTCGAGAGGCTCTGCAAAAGACCGTCGCGTCGTCGTCACGCCTGATTGGCTGTGAGGCGCTTGACCACGCCGTCACCGCCATCAGTGGATCGCCCTTCATGCTCCAACTAGTCGGATACCGCATGTGGGACCAACATCCAGAATCGCCCACAATCTCCCTGGAAGACGCAGTACACGGCGCGCACATCGCCTCTGACGAAATGAGAGACCGCGTTCTCGAGTCAACCTACCGCGAGCTTTCCGACGGCGACCTAGCTTTCTTGCGTGCTATGCTGCCCGACAGGGGGGATTCCTCCATACGCGACATTGCCGAACGACTTGGCAAGTCGAGCGCCTATACGAACACCTACCGTCGTCGCCTGCTTGAACAAGGTGTCATCGGTGAACGCCGGCGGGGCATCGTAGGCTTCGACCTCCCCGCATTCAAGGAATTTCTGGAAGAAAAGGGTGAGAAAGAAGGATAGCGACATCCGCACGCTTCTCCACCAGGGCACAGGGCTTGAGCGCGGGCTCGACTTTTGAGCCACCGCCTCCCCGTCGCTTCCCGGCCACACCCCCTACTCCGGCGGCATCTCGCTGGGCTTGCGGCGGGCGCGGACGATGTCATAGGGGCGCAGCGGGCGGTCGCAGGTCATGAGGTAGGTCTCCATCTGACGCGTGACAACATCGACCGGCACGGGGTCTGCCCCCTCGGCATCCGCGCACGCGCCCTCGCCTGCGCTTGCCTGCACAGGCACCCAACGCAGGTCGCGCACGTGAAGGGGCTCGCTTGCACGGCCCGGCAAGAGAACCTCGAGCTCGCTTGCGCAGTCGAAACGGTTGCGGGCGCGGAACGTGACTTGGTAGGCAGCGGCATGGGCTGCCTTCTCGCTCGCAGGCCTGGCAGTGGCATCCGTGCCCCCACAATCTGCGCACACAGCTGCACCAGCGACGTCCGAACCCGGCTCGTCAGCACTCAGCGCCACAGCCTCGCCCGCCTCATCTACTTGCTCGCACCCCAGCACCTCGGCGACCCACATCCACTCGGACTGG
>Ga0129308_1001782_pt1 | contig 20748 bp, 22 predicted proteins | sample L827metagenome_FD_94440 | JGI IMG/M metagenome (GOLD analysis project Ga0129308, IMG submission 94440) | Ring-tailed lemur group fecal microbial communities from Wisconsin, USA - L827 metagenome | ecosystem: Host-associated > Mammals > Digestive system > Large intestine > Fecal | place: USA... | reverse complement strand
GCTCAGACTAATCATTATCTGAATATCTGGCTTGGTTTGTTTGTTGTTTCAGTTTAATTCTTAAAGAATTAATTTATTGTTAACCTACTGTTTAATTTTCAAAGTTCTTTGTTTGTTTCAACTTCTTTATCTTACCAAAGTTGTTTTTATTTGTCAACACTTTATTTAATTTGTTGATTATTAAATAATTAAGTGTTTTGTCTTTTTTCGAAGACAAGTATAAGTCTATCATTATTAAAATATATTGTCAACATATTTTAATATTTTTATTATTTGTTTTTTTCATATAATTATTCCTTATAAATACTTATTTTTATAAGGAATAATTATATATACATAAAAAGACTGCATGATAAATCAAGCAGTCTTTCATATTTTATAATATAACCTTAGTTATAACAAGAATATAGCAACTATAGTTGTTACTACAAATCCTATCATAATAGGTATAAAATTTCTTTTACCTAATTCTATTGGACTAACTCCACAAATAGCTGCTGCTGCAACAAGTGACCACGGAACTAAACATCCGCCCCCTACCCATATAGCTGCTATTTGACCCAGCGCTGTAAGAACCGCTACATTCGCATGAATTGCATTACCAAATACTAAGGCTAAGGAACCTGCCAATGACATTCCTGAGAATCCAGACCCATCAAGTCCTGTGATACCACCAACTATTGTTTCAATTCCTGCCGCTGCCACTTTATTAAATGGCACCGCATTTGATAAAGCCATACCAATATCCGATAATAAGCCTTGAGATCCTTTTGCTAAAACATCTCCAAATACTGTTGTTACTGATGCGTCTCCCAAATAGAAAAATGCTGCTATTGGTATTATTATTGCAAAAATACTTATAGCAAAACCAAATCCATGAATTATATGCTGACCTACTTTATCTAAACATTCTTTAGGACTACTTAATGCGTTTACAAAAACTAATAGCGCTACAGATGTTCCTCCAAGTAAGGCCGTTGCATCTCCTCCTTTTAAGTTAAACTTATACATTCCAACTATATCTAATATGAAAGCTGCTGCTACAACAAACACAGAAAGTTTTGCTTTTGGTCCAACTTCTTTAATTTCTACTTCCGACTCTCTAGCCACTGCTAACTCTTGATCAAACATACCTCTTTTCATATCTCTTCTTAACATATAAAATGCTACTGCTATGGTTACTATTGCCATGGTCCAATACAGTGGCATACCTTCTATAATTACTGACTGTACCGGTATACCCGCTGCACCTGCAGTTATACTTGGAGCCCCCTGAATTACGAAGTCCGTAGACAAGGCCAATCCATGACCAAATAAGTTAATAGCTACAGCTAATCCCATAGCTGGTAATCCTGATCGAATTGCTATTGGTAGGAATATTGCACCTATTAATGCACATGCTGGAGATGGCCAGAAAAACCACGACATTAATAGCATTGCTACACCTGAAACAAAAAATGCTGTTGTAGGGTTTTTTATTACTTTTGCAAATGGCTTTACCATAAAATCTATGGCGTGATTTTCTTCTAGTGCTTTAGATAGGGCCACCATAATACCTATAATTAGTATTATTCCTCCCAGTTCATTAAGCGCTACAACAAATGAATTAAAAACTCCATTTAGTGCTCCTACAAAGTTTTTCGTAAAGAATAATCCTAGGAAAAATATGCCCAGTACACAAGGTACTACGCTTTCTTTTTTCAAAATCATAGTAATCAAGATTATTACCATGAAAATGATGTAGATGTAATGCGCGCCTGTCAAAACCATAATAAATTTCCCCTTTTCCACGATAAGATAATAATATTATATGTTTTATCAAAATAAAGTGTTCTTAGCATATTCATTCACTTATTTATATAAGTCTTTAATTTTCGTCATATTGTATAAATAAATTTGTTGTTTATTATTTAAAAATATACAATTTAACACTGAAAAGAAGGAATATTTCATATATCTCAGAATATAATTTATGGTTGACGTAAAATTTTAAAATAAAAATACAAATGATATGACTATTTTAAATTATTTTTGTTATAATCTTTTTATCATTATTTAATAGGGGGACTTTATGAAAAGGGAATTTCAAGTTAGCTATAAAAAAGAAATCCTTCGATTCGCCTTACTATTGGGAGAGCAAATGCTTATTAACGGTGCAGAAACTGCTAGAGTTGAAGATAGTGTCCTAAGAGTTTGTAAATCAAGGGGATTTAAACATGTCAATGTTTTTACTACACCAACTTGTGTAATAATATCAGACGAAAAATTTGATGGTCTTACATTTATGAAGACTATCTCCAAAAGAACTATTAACCTTACCAAAATAGATAGATTAAATGATATATCTAGAGATTTTGTTCAAAATGAAGATCTGGATCCACTAGAAGCTATTGGTAGGTTAAGAGAAGTTGATGCAGTAAGAGATTATAACCAATTTGTTTATTTCATTGGTACTGCAATGGCTTCCGCATCATTTGCATACTTAATAGGTGGTACTAGTGTTTTAGATTTTGTACTTACATTACTGATAGCTACCATAGGAGTTATTATTTATAACAAAACACTAAAACTAAACCAAATACCTTTTTTTGCAACACTAATAAGTTCCTTTTCCATAGCTGTTTTTGGTAATTTATTAGTTCAATACGGTATAATTGTAAATTCTACCTCACTAGTGGTTGGTTCTATCATGCCACTTTTACCTGGTGTGTCTTTTATTAAAGGGCTAAGGGATTTAATTTCTGGCAATTTAATTGCTGGTATATCAAGAATAGTTGAGTCATGTTTAATTGCTGCAGCCATAGCTGTTGGTGTTGGTGTTGTCCTTGACTTAGCTGTTAGGTTTGGAGGTTAGTTAAATGAGTTTACTTAATTTATTAGAGAATTTCTTTTTCTCATTTTTAGCTACTGTAGGATTTTCAATATTCTTCAATTCGCCTATAAAATCTTTAGTTCCAGCAGGAACTATTGGGGGTATAGGATGGACAGTTTATATTATATTATTTAATTTTTCTGGAAATGCTATTTTGGCAAATTTTCTTGCTGCTGCATTAATTTCTCTTCTTAGTGAAATATTAGCTAGAAAAATGAAGTATCCTGCTATTATATTTGTTATACCAGGTATCTTACCTTTAATACCAGGATTAGGACTTTATAATACCATGTTATCTTTAGTTGAAGGAAGATATACAGATGCCATATCAATTGGTACTAATGCTTTATTTGTAAGTGCTTCAATTGCAATGGGTGTACTATTAATTACATCTATGGTTAAAACTTATTATATAATACTTTTTAAAATCAACAATAAAAAACTACAGTTAAAAAAGCTTATAAAATAGTTTTTAGTATATAAAATTAAAGTACAATAAACTTTATAGTAAAAGTAATAAAAAAGAAGCATTTGTTATCAAATGCTTCTTTTTTATTATAAATAACTTTATTTTTCTTCTATTATTTTAGTTATTCTAGGTATATACTCTCTACTTCGCTTAAATTTGTCATCGTTTTTTCTTAGTAATAAATAAGATATACCAGTACAAATTAAACCAACTACTCCACTTATAACTTCAATGGGCCCTGAAAATTTAATTAAATCTAATATATAATATGTTAATATTGTTCCCACAAGTAAAAATATTAAAGGAACTAAGTAAGCAAGCATTGTAGCTTTAAGCACCTGTACACTTTCCATACTAACTTCTACACGATCTCCTTTTTTGGCTCCTATTGAGTTATCTACTTCTACTACTAAGTCTTGACATTCTGACGATAATTTACTGCACTTGCCACAAGATGCACAAGCCGAATGACGTTGCATTATCATTTTTGCAGTTCTATTATCTACAATGTCTATAATAAATCCCTGTTGATTCATGATTTCATCCCCTTTATATAGAACCTGAACTAGAGAATAAGTTATTACTCTTCATAAAAAAACTTAATTTTTTATCTATAATATGTTCCGTTAATACCTATTTATTAATAACCCATATTACAGTATTTCTCTCACACCCGAAAGATCATGTACTTTTAGGCAGGTCTCCTGACTTAAAATCATCCTACTAACTTCTCCTTCCCATTTTACCAGTGGAGTTAAAGCTCTCCAAAGCTCTAAGTTTTCGTCATTATCACAGTAGCGGGGGCTGCTGTGGATTTTCACCACATTCCCTTTTAAGCCATTTGGCACCTTGAATAATATACTCATTCTCTAGTTAAATGCATATTTTACTATGCTCTTTAATTATAAAATATAATGTTTTTTTCTACAATAGGTTTTCCTTTTTATAATAAGGTTCCACATGAATTATAACCTGGCAATTTGGATTAATTTTATTTTTAATCTCTTTTTCTATATTGTGAGAAAGACTATGAGCTTCTTCAGTAGTTGTATTTGCATCAATCATAATATGCATATCAACATAAATATCATTTGCACTGCCTCTACTTCTTATTTTATGAATATTTTTTATCTCATCAAAAGAATTTAATATTTCAGTAATTTTTTCTTCACCTACAGCTGCTTTGTCCAATAGTATCCCAATGGATTCTTTAAAAATTTCATAAGATGCTTTTAGTATAAATAAAGATATAACTATAGATATAATAGGATCTATAATTTGAGGTAAACCTAATTTAATTCCTATTAATGATAGTAAAACACCTACAGATATAAAAATATCACTTTTAGTATGAATAGAATCAGATATCAATATAAAACTTTTGTATTCTTCACCTTTTTTTCTTTCATATATGGTAACAAAAATATTTATACAAACAGTTAATATTAATGAAATTAAACTTATTAGTGTTATATTTAGCTCGCTTGGATTTATAAATCGGCTAAATCCAGCAAATAAAGTTTTCAAACCTAAAAATAAAAGCATACCTCCAATAAACAAACTAGCAATTATTTCACATTTCTTATGTCCATAGGGATGCTCTTTGTCAACTGGCATACTAGCTATAGTAATTCCAATCAAGCCAACCACATTAGATAATCCATCCGATAAAGAATGAACTCCATCTGTACTTAAACTAGCACTATTTATTAAATAACCCACTACTATTTTTATTATAGCTACACCTAAGTTAGCAAACAAAATTATCCATAAAACAAATTTAACTTTTTTATAATTTGCATTATTACCATAATCAATTTGATTTTCCATAAATACCCCTCCAACTTTGAATTACATTAATAGTTAATAATATTTATCATCATCCTATATACTCAAAAATCCATGGACTATGCCCATGGATTAATAAAATATTATTCAGTTTTTCTATTATCAATATATTCAAATAAGGTAATATTTGTTCCTTCTTCTCCGTTAACTAAATTTAATAATGTTACTCCTATAAGTCTTATCTCTTTATGATTATGTTCTATATTTTTAAATAAGTTAAAGATGTTCGTTCTAATATCCTCATGAGAACATATGGGATTGGTTAAGCTAGCACTTCTAGTTATCTGCCTAAAATCTCCATACTTTATTTTTAAAGTTACAGTCCTTCCCATCTTTTTTATACTCTTTGATCTTTGAGATACTTCCTCACATAGCTCATCTAAAATATTAATTAACTTTTCATCTTCTATATCTAAATTCTCGCTTAAAGTAGTCTCTGCACCTATGGACTTTCTTTCTCTATTAGGCTCAACAGGTCTACTGTCTATACCCCTTGATAGTTGATAAAATAAATATCCTCTATTTTTAAAAATTAATTCCAATTCATTTATGTCCAATTGTCTTAAGTCATATCCTGTATTAATTCCTAAATTATGAAGAACCTTTTGAGTTACCTTTCCCACTCCAAAAAATTTACTTATGGGAAGATTATCAAGAAAACTTTGTGTATTATCTTCTCTTATGATAGTAAGTCCATTTGGTTTGTTATAATCCGAGGCTAATTTAGCTAAAAACTTATTGTAAGATACTCCTGCAGATGCAGTTAATTCAGTTTTTTCATAAATTTCTTTTTTAATCAGTTGAGCAACTTCTGTGGCATATTTTATATTAAATTTATTTTCTGTAACATCTAAATAAGCTTCATCAAAAGATAAGGGTTCTACTAAATCTGTATATTTATGAAAAATCCTTCTTATTTCATACGATACTTGCTTATACACTTCAAACCTCGGTCTTACAAATATGGCATATGGACATCTTTTGTATGCAGTTTTACATGGCATTGCAGAATGAATTCCATACTTTCTTGCCTCATAGGAACAGGTTGCAACTACACCTCTACCTTGAGGGTTTCCTCCTACAACTACAGGTTTTCCTTTTAAATTTGGATTATCCCTTTGTTCAATAGAAGCATAAAATGCATCCATATCTATATGAATTATTTTCCTTTGATTTTTCATACTTATCACCCTTTATTTCTTTAAATTAATCTCACCAAATTGCAAAATAGGCCACATTGATTATCAATATGGCCTTAAGTACTTATTAATTATAGTATAAATTTTGAGATGGATAATCTGGATCGCAAGTTACATGCATTCCTAGCTTTCTAAATGTTTGTTCATCATCTTTGCTTATTATTGTAGTTGAATGAGCTTGTATATTTTTTAACTCATCTAATTTTTCCATAGCAAGTTCTGCTGTTGGATTAGTTACTGCACATATAGCAAGTGCTGATAAAACCTCTTCTAAGCCAAGTGACACATTTTTTCCACCTAGTGTTTCCGTTTTTAATTTTATAATTGGATTTAATATTACTGGTGATATTAAATACATATCATCTGGGATATTAGCCATGTATTTTATTGCATTTAATACTGCAGCTGCAGATGCACACATTAAATCAGAACTTTTACCTGTTATTATAGTTCCATCTTCAACTTGTATAGCAACCACAGGGCATACATCTTGATTATTACTTTGTGATTTTAGTTTTTCTGAGTATTCTCTAGCTGGATTAACTACAACTCTGTCTTCTGGTTTAACATTAACTTTTTCAAGTATTAAAGATATTGTATCATAAGCATCTTTGTTAACTTCGCCTTTTTTGTATTGGCAAGCAGTGTTAAAATATCTTCTTATTATTTCATCTGTAGATGCTTCACGAACTACTTCGTCATCAACTATACCAAATCCAACTCTGTTAACACCCATATCTGTTGGTGATTTAAACATAGATTCTTTTCCAGTTATTTTTTCTATTATTTTCTTTAATACTGGGAATAATTCTAAATCTCTGTTGTAGTTAACTGATTTTTCTCCATAGGCATCTAAGTGGAATGAATCTATCATGTTAACATCTTTTAAATCAACAGTAGCAGCTTCATAAGCTATGTTTACTGGATGATTTAACGGTAAGTTCCAAACTGGGAATGTTTCAAACTTTGAATACCCAACTGAATTCCCTCTTTTATTTTCATGATATAACTGACTTAGACAAGTTCCAAGCTTACCACTGTTTGGTCCCGGAGCAGTTACTACTACTATTGGTTTTGTTGTTTCTATATATGGATTAGCTCCGTACCCCTCATCACTTACTATAGTGTTTACATCTGACGGATATCCTTTAGTAGGAGCATGTTTATAAACTTTTATTCCACGTCTTTCTAATTTATTTATAAATACTGTTGTTGCAGGTTGTCCTTCAAATCTAGTAATAACCACACTATTTACATCTAAGTTATAACCTCTTAGGTCATCTATAAGTCTTAGCACTTCCATATCGTAAGTTATTCCGTAATCTCCTCTTACTTTGTTACGTTCTATATCACCTGCATAAACACATATTACAACTTCTACTTGATCTTTTATTTTTTGTAAAACTTTGATTTTAGCGTTCTCATCAAACCCTGGAAGTATTCTTTTTGCATGTAAATCTCCCATTAGTTTTCCACCAAACTCTAAGTATAGTTTATCAAATTTTTCTACTCTTTCTAGAATATATTTAGACTGTTCTTTTAGATATTTTTCATGATCAAATCCGATTTTCATTATGCACCTCTCAAAAATTATTTTTTCACTTATTATTTTTCACTAAGGCATTATTATATACCATATTAGCATTTTTTTTCAAGAAGTTTTTAATAATTTTTCGGATTTTTTAAATAGAAATAAAAGATAGTGGTATTTTTCCTATCTTTAAGGCTTGAATTTATTGATTTTTATTTGGTTTGTTTTTATTAGTTTTTTAGTGAAAAATAGGTGCATAAATTCACCACTTTTTTAATGGTGGAGTTCTATTATATGATAATATTTTTTCTTAGTCAATACTTTTTATAAAAAAAAACAACCTATTTGGAAAATCCAAATAGGTTATTATAAATTAAACTATAATATTGTTATTAGCAGCATCCGCAGTCGTCTTCTCCTTCAAATCCACATGCACAAACTATTAATAATAGTATTAGGAATGGTATCCAAGCACAAATGTCTATTTCTGACCAGCAATCTTGGAATGCTAAGAATAAGAAGAATAATATTATTATCCACCAACCAGCTCCGAAAAATCCACCTTCACATCCACATCCACCAAAGAATCTATCTAACATTACGTTACCCCCTTGTTGATATATTAAATAAATTTGTTATCTAAGATATACTATGAAGGTAGGTGTGTTTTTGACATTACTTTTTATAAAAAAAAATATTTTTTTAATCTATAAATTTTAGAGACTCTCCATTTTAATATTTTTAAACTTGCAACACAGGGCTACATTTACAAATAAACTTATAATTATAGTTAGTATGACTACTATAAAGTAACTAGTGGAACTATTTATTTCTTCTATATTTCCATGATTATAGGAAATACACTCGGCTTTCTCTTTGTTTTATCATAAAGCAATTGCTCCACAGATTTCTTTACACTTGATTTTAGTACTTGCCATTCAATAATTTCATTTGATAAACATTCTTCAATTTTTTCTCTAGATAAATTTTTCATTTCCCTTATTAAATCTTCTGACTCTCTCACATATATAAATCCTCTAGTAATTATATCTGGCCCTGAAGCTATTTCATAATTTGTTTTATCTATGGCAACTACCACAATAACCATTCCATCTCTAGCAAGATTTCTTCTATCTCTTAAAACAATATTGCCCACATCTCCAACACCAAGACCATCCACATATAATATTCCTGTGTGAACTCTTTGATTTGCAGAGGCTTCTCTAGATGTAATTTCCAGCACTTGACCTGTTTCTAATGTGAAAATATTTTTAGAATCCATGCCAAGTTTTTTTGCTAAATCAGCATGGTGCTTTAAGTGTCTATATTCACCGTGTACAGGCATAAAATACTTTGGTTTTACTAGAGTATGAATTAATTTTAATTCTTCTTGATAAGCATGCCCAGATACATGAATATCTTCTAAATCTTCATAAATAACTTCTACACCTTTTCTAAAAAGTTGGTTTATTACCCTAGAAATTATCTTATCATTACCTGGAATTGGAGAAGCTGAAATTATAAATAAATCATCTTGATGAATTTCTATTTTTCTATGACTACCAAAAGCAATTCTTGAAAGTCCTGCTCCTGCTTCTCCTTGGCTACCAGTAGTTATTATAGTTATATTTTCATCTGGATATCTATTCATATCATCTATATCAATCAATGATTCTGGTGGTATATTCAAATACCCAAGTTCAATTGCTACTCTTGATACATTTTCCATGCTTCTTCCACTAAAAACAATTTTTCTATTTTCTTTTATAGAGGCATTGGCAATTTGTTGCATTCTGTGAATATTAGATGCAAATGTGGCCACAATAACTCTTCCTTTTGCTCCTGAAAATATTCTATTTAAAGTTTCTCCTATGGTTTTTTCAGATAATGAATGACCTGTTCTTTCTATATTTGTACTATCAGCTAATAGTAATAAAACTCCTTTTTTCCCAAGAGTTGAAAATCTATTTAAATCCATAAGTCTTCCATCAATTGGCGTATAGTCAATTTTAAAATCTCCCGTATGAACAATTACTCCTAAAGGAGTTGTTATAGCTAAAGAGCAGGCATCTGCTATGGAATGAGTAGCCTGAATAAATTCTACTTTAATTTTATCAAGATCCACTATATCCCCGCTTTCCACAGGATGGACTGTTACCATATCTTCCATCTTGTGTTCTTCCAATTTATTTTTAACTAATCCTAAAGTAAGTCTAGTTCCATAAATAGGCATATTAATTTGTTTTAGTATATAAGGAATTGCCCCAATATGATCCTCATGCCCATGAGTTAAAAATAAACCTTTAACTTTTTCTTTGTTGTCTACTAAATATGTTACATCTGGAATTACTAAATCTACTCCGTACATATCTTCGTCTGGGAATGATATCCCACAATCTATAACGATTATTTCATCTTCATATTCTATGGCTGTTATGTTTTTGCCTATTTCTCCTAATCCTCCAATTGGAATTACTTTGACACATCTTCTTTTTCTCATGTCTATTCTCCTTTTCATAGTCTAAATCAATTTATTTTAAGTAAAAAATTCTCCTTGTAATATTGTATGTTCTTCTTATTATTTGCAATATATGAATAATATATATTTTTAAAGTAAAAATATATATGGAGGTGATTTAGTGGCAAATTTAACTAGCAAAGAAAGTTTTTTACTAGAAGGTGAAAAATATCAACAACAATTAGTAATAGATAAATATAAGGACTATGCTCTACAGTCTCAAGATAACACTCTAAAATACCTATTTTCCGATTTAGTAAAAATCGAAGAGAAACATCTAAATATAATTAATGAAATGTTACAAGGAAAAGTTCCCCCAATTGATAAAGAAAATATTCATCCATACTATGAAAATAATTCTATTAATTCTAATGATTATATAAATATAGGTAATATTACCTTAACATCTTTAGATGAAAACCATAATTATGAAGAGGGCGATAAAATTATATGTTTTGATGCCTTAACAACAGAAGAACTTCTTCATTCAACATGTAGCGCATCTAGCTTAGAATTTGAAAAAACTGAATTGGAAAATATTTTTAAATACATAATTGAAGAAAAATCAGAAAGTCTAAAATATATAAATAATTATATGATTAAAAAAGGTATGTACAATAATCTTATTTATTTTTAATATCCACTTAAAATTAAAAGCCATATTAAACAAGTTTAATATGGCTATACTTATAATTATTTATTAAAATAAAGTACATTTAATACATGCATAGCACTACCTATAACTAAGCAACCTTCATCAATATCAAATGTATCTGTATGAATTAAACTATTTATGCCTTTTTCTTCACTTCCACAACCTAAATGAAAAAATACTCCTTTACAATTTTCCGTGTAAAAGGAAAAATCTTCAGCTCCCATTACAGGATACCTTTTTTCCTTATAGGATTCTTTTCCCAGTAGTATTTCTGTATTAAGTTTAATAATATCCACCAATTCTTTATCATTTATAACTGGTGGATAACCCTGGTTTTCCATATATAAATCACCTTTGCATCCATATGCCTTTGCTGTATTTTCTATTATGTTTTTTGCTCTATCTACTATAAACTTTTTACTTTTCTCGTTTAAAGCTCTGATGGTTCCACTAATCTCCACATCTTCACATATAACATTTTGAGCTTCTCCTCCAGATATTTTACCTAAGGTTAATACTGCCATAGAAGAAGGAGAAATATTTCTGCTTATTATACTTTGCAAAGATGTTATAACCTGAGCGGCACAAACTAAGGCATCTGTTCCATTTTCAGGATATGCCCCATGAGCCCTTTTACCTTTTATCCTTATCTTTAAACTGCTGGAGCTAGCATTTAAAGTTCCTTTCCTACATTCAATAAATCCCCTCTCCACATTTGCCTGTACATGTAATCCAAACATATAATCTACCTTAGGGTTTTCTAAACAATCATCTTTTATTAAATATTTGGCTCCACCAAATCGTTCTTCTGCTCCTTGGAAAAAAAATTTAACATTTACTTTTAACTCTGATCTCATTTCATATAAAACTTTACACGCTCCTATGAGCATAGCTGTATGAGCATCATGTCCACATGCATGCATAATTCCCTCATGTTTTGATTTATATAGTTTATCATTTTTTTCATTTATTGGTAGTGCATCTATATCAGCTCTTATAGCAATAGTTTTATAAGTTGGATTTTTTATTATATATGCTATTATTCCTCTATGACTTTCAAACTCTTTATATTCAATTCCTATTTCATCTAAGTATTTTTTTATTTTTTCTTTAGTTATATATTCTTCCATGGCAAGTTCGGGTGTTTCATGTATGTCTCTTCTAATTTTAACTATCCAATCATTCAGATTATTTACTTTATTAATCACCTCTTGAAAATCCATATTATCACCCCCGTCATTTATGAAAATTTCATATATAATATAATTATAGTATAGGACATTGATTAGAATTGTTACATTTTATATATTAGTTTTATATTTTTAAGGAGGTAAAAATGAAAATAATTGATTTAACTCATTCTATTGCAAATAATATGACTGTATATCCTGGCGGACCACAGCCACAAAACAAAATAATAAGTACTGTAACTGAAAACGGATACAAAGAAACTGAAATACATATTCATTCACACAATGGTACTCATATGGATTCTCCTAATCATGTTTTTGAAGATGGAGTTTCTCTTGATAAAATTGATGTGCTAAATTTTGTTGGTACTGCCGCTCTTGTTGATTGTTCATCTTTAGGAGAAGGGGATATTATTACTTATGATTTTATTGAAAAAAATAAAGAATCTATAGATAATAGTGAATTTATTATATTTAGAACAGACTGGAGTAAATATTGGAATACTCAAAAATATTTAGGTAATTATCCTGTTATAAGTGATGAGGTTGTTGATTTTATAATGACTTCTAATAAAAAAGGAATTGCCTTTGACACAATTTCTGTAGACCCTATTGATGCTTCCATTTTAGCTAAACACCATAAAATACTAAAAAATAATATTTTAATATTTGAAAATTTAACTAACTTAGACTTAATAAATAGTAATACTTTTGTATTTTGCGCTTTACCACTTAAATTTAAAAATTCTGATGGTGCTCCAATAAGAGCAATCGCCATGTTAGACTAAACTGGTTCTCTACTCAATAAAAAAAATCAAATTTATATTATATACTTATATAATATAAATTTGATTTTAACTAATTATTTGTATCATATTTTAATCTTTTATTTTATGATGTTAATTCTACATAGAACTACTCTTTTGCCATATACAACTTATGAGCTTTTCTAAGATATACTAAAATACTAATCAGTAAAGTCCCTTTTACAAAACTAGTTAAAGTAATACTCCACCAAACTCCACTTAGTCCAAGTATGTCAGGTCTGCAAAGCAAAATAGCTAATGGTATCCTGCATCCTGTTAGCACTGTTATTATTATGGAAGGTATATAGGTTCTACCCAAGCCTTTAAAAATTCCTGCAACTGTTATCTCTAAACACATAAATAATTGTGAATATCCTAGAATTTTCAAGTAGTCTGTTCCTTTTAAAATAGCTTCTGGCTCATTTATAAAAGCCTTAAATATGTACTGTCCTAAAAATACTAAGATGGCTGTTGTTAAAGTTCCCCATATAATTACGCCTATTAAAGCATATTTTGTACTTTTATTTATTCTATCAATTTTCTTTGCTCCATAATTTTGTCCTACAAAACTAGATAGGGCCGATGCAAATCCATCACAACTATTCCAAGATATGGATTCAATTTGTGAACCTACCTTTTGTACTGCTATGGCAACTGGCCCAAAAGATGCCACTATAACTCCCATTATCATGGAAAAAATAGTGAATAATCCATTCTGAAGTGCCACTGGCGTTCCCAGGACAAATAAAGTTTTATAATAAGTAAAATCTACTTCTCTAAATAATTTAATCTTTAAATGTTCTTCTTTATTCTTAGAAATTAAATAGATAAAACATAAAGCTACAATTATATGGGATGTAATTGTGGCTATGGCAGCACCTGCTACTCCCATTTTTGGAAATGGACCTATGCCAAATATTAATACAGGATCTAAAATAATATTAGTTATTAAACCTATGGTATTTATCTTAAATGGAGATTTACTATTTCCTAAACCTACAAATATTGATGTAAATACAGGGTTTATAAAATAAAACATCATGCCAAGTCCTACAATAACTAAATATTGTTCAGACATATTAATAACTTCCATGTCTCCTAGTTTAAAAAATCCAATAAGAGGACCTTTAAATAAAATTAAAATTACGCTATATAAAAAAGATAAAATCATATTAATTTCAATTGCTGATTTAATAAAATATTTAGTATCTTTTTCATTTTTTTCTCCCACACTTTGAGCAACCTTAATTTCTCCCCCTACTTTTGAAATCATAATAAATGCCATGCCAAGCCAAGGATAAAACCCTGCTGTTCCAACTGCTGCCACAGACTTACTGCCTATTTTCCCAACCCAAATCATATCTATAAGACTATAGGCTATTTGTATAAACGCAGTTCCCATTATTGGTAATGATAGCTTCACCAATTTCTCAACAATATTACCATTAGTTAAATCAATTTGTTTACTCATAACTTCTCCTTGATTAGATATTCATTTATTAACTTTATACCATTAAAATGCCACCCAAATCAGGTGGCATTTGTATGTAATTAATTATTTTCCATTAGTTTTTGTTCTTCTTCCATTTCTTTTAAAATTCTTAATTCTTCTTCACTTAAATCAGAAAAATCAATTATATTATCTCTAATATAATTTGCTATTAATAGTCTTAAATCTGTTTGTTCATATAAATCATTAAATTTTGAAAAGTCAAATTTACTCATAAATAGTGAGTATTCTTCTACACTTCTCTTATTTATATAATTTATGCTTTCTTCAATATTATTTTTATTAATAAATATTTTATAACTTTCTAATAATTCTAAGGCTTTTACATCTTCAAAAGCTTTTTCTAAATAATTCATAGTTACATTGCTAATACTAAAAAAATATTCCCCTAATCCTCCATTTTCCATCTCTGTATCAAACCAAAGTAAAGTATATACATTTTTATGAGTTATTTTCATATTTTGAAATACTTCTAAATCATTACATCCATAACCATATTTTAATTCTAAATCATTTTCAACCATGCAAATTAAATCTTCATCATCATAACTTAATACCCTAATGTCACCTTTTTTACGTGTTTCTTTTTCTTCAATTTTTTTGGATTTTGATTTGCCCTTTATTATTAAAAGTATGATTATATTAACTGCCCCTAAAATAACAAAAATTAAAAGTATTTTATTCATAAATGACATAATATATCCCCCTTATATATTTTAGATAAAATTATTAGAGTATAGCAATGTTAGACTAACCATTAATATACCAATTAATATCCCTATTACAGCTACTGTTTTTGCTTCTTTGTATAATTTTTTCTTGTGTTTTATTTCATATGAAAAACAATAAATTAAAAAAATTAGTCCACATAATATAAGCATACCACCTATAGTAGCTATAAAGAAGGTTGTCATAATAGAATTTTTATTTTGCATTTTTTCACATCCTCATATTTTTTCTATTAAAATAATTATATTATACTTTTTCTTTATTTTGAAATATAAACTTATAAACCTACAAATATTTTATCATCCATAACAATAAATATATATTTTGCTATAATTATTTTATACTAGTTTTTATAAATTATATCTTTGGAGGAATATAAAATGATAAGCTTTGAAGAACAATTAGGAATTAATGTAATTTCAACCTCTGTGAACAATCATAATTTACCTCTATTTTTAAATGAGGAAGTATCTGACAAAGTAAGAAATTTCCACTCATCTATTAGCAACTATGAAGCAACACCTCTTGTATCTTTAAATAATTTGGCAAGAAAACTAAATGTTAAAGGAATTTATGTTAAAGATGAATCTTATAGATTTAATTTAAATGCTTTTAAAGGTTTAGGAGGCTTATATGCTATTTTTAAAATAGTCTGTAAAAAACTAAGTCTAGATGATAACAAAACAACTTTTGAAGATTTGCAAAACCCTGAAATAAAAAAATATTTAAAAGACATGGTTTTTATAACTGCTACTGACGGAAATCACGGCAAAGGTGTGGCATTTGCTGCATCAAAATTAGGATGCAAATCTATAGTTCTTATGCCAAAAGGAACTGTAGAAGTTAGAGCTGAAGCAATTCGCCAAGTTGGCGCTTACGAAGTCACTATTACTGATCTTAATTATGATGATGCTGTAAGAAAAGCTGCTAAGTTAGCTGAGGAAAATAATTGGTATCTAGTTCAGGATACAGCTTGGGATGGATATGAAGATGTGCCTAATTTTATTACCCAAGGATATACAACAATGGCAAATGAAGCTTATGATCAATTGCAAGGATATGGCATTGAAAAGCCAACTCACTTATTTTTACAAGCTGGTGTGGGTTCTATGGCTGGAGGAGTTTTAGGATACTTTACAAATAAGTATAAAGGTAATCCTCCTATTACAACAATTGTAGAACCGAAAACTGTAGCTTGTATTTATAAATCTGCTTTATTAGATGATGGAAATCCTCATGCAGTTACTGGAGATTTACAAACTATAATGGCAGGTTTAAATTGTGGTGAACCAAATACTGCTACTTGGTCTATTCTTAGAGATTTTTCATCTTTTTATGCTGCTTGTCCCGATTATATAACTGCTAGAGGTATGAGAATTTTAGCCTCTCCTATTGACGATGATAAAAAAATTATTTCTGGAGAATCTGGAGCAGTTGGTATTGGACTATTATCTTTAATAATGGAAAAAAATGAATTAAAAGAAATAAAAAAAGCTATGAATTTAAATTCTGATTCAGTAGTTTTAATATTTAATACAGAAGGCAATACTGACCCTATAGGATATGACGAAATAATTTATGATGGTAGAAATCCAAGTTCATTTGTAGAAGGAAGGTAATTGAAATGAATTATAATAAAAAAGCTGTATATTTTTTTTGTACAGATTATGAAAGAGATGAGGTTGCCCCTAGGGTTCTTGACTATTTAAAAAATAATTATTCTCTAAAATTAAGCCCTACAAAATTTGATAATAGAAATATTTATAACTATATTGATGAAAACAATAATTTATTTACTTATGTTGAAACTGACAAAGTTCTAAGTTATGACTACGGTAAATACATACCTATATTAAATAAGTTATTTTCAGATTATGATGTTGCTGGTGTTGTAAACTGGCATGGTGGAGAAAAAGCTCCAGATAAAATTCTTACAGTTCATTCAACTGGTGATGTGGTAGGAGGTATTTATGCACCTTCTCATCCTCTTTACTTAAGAAATTTATTAGTTTCCATGGAAAAACATAGAGTAGAAAATAATCTTGATGATTTCAAAGTAATGACTGAAGGAACTCATTGGACAGGTACCATAAGAGGTGGAGATATTAATTTAATTGATAAATATGAAGTTCCTTTATTTGACATAGAAATAGGAAGTACCTTAGACAGTTGGAGTAACGAATTAGCCGTTAAAGTATTAGCTACCTCCTTGCAATATGTGTTTTCAGATGAAGATCCTATAAAAGTTCTTCTTTGTACTGGTGGTATGCATTTTGAAGATACATTTTCCAATATAATCATAGATAAAGATTGTAAAATATCTGTAGGTCATGTTCTTCCTAATCAATGGTTAGTCCAAGGTGAATACGATAAAGATGAAAAATATGATTTATTAAAAAAATGTACTAACTCTATTGTTGGCAATATTGATGGTATAGTTATTCACGATAACTTAAAATCCGGTTATAAAAATCAGATAAAAAAACTTGCTGAAGAATTGAATGTACCTACTTTTAAACATAAAAAATTAAGAAATCCAAAAGATTTACCTATTTGGTAGCATATTAAAAAGCATATAATAAGTAAATTATTAAGTTAATAATAAATTCACTTATTATATGCTGTAATAATCAAAGCTGCCTTTGCTTGATCCAAGCCTTCTGATACTATATCTATTATTTTGTAAGTTATAAAATATGTCATTATGGAATAAAGAGCTCTATCCCATCCAAACAATATTCCAGCTACCATATAAATCATTAAATTGATTAATAGTATTACTTGCCCTACAGAAAAAATGTTTTTTTGTTAAGAAGCTTAGTATTATAGAAATTCCCGTAATTCCACCATCAATAATTCGATTTGAAATCAGAAACACTTCTAAGGCTAATACTGCTAACAAAATACCTATATTTATTAGAAGTTATTTAATCTCTTCATGGCTTATAGCATCATTCTTTATAATATTAATTATGGTTTCTTTTGCCTTTACCATATCCTCTCCTGAGATATATTCGTAAATCCCATGAAAATTTACCCCTCCAGTGAATATATTAGGTGTTGGTAGTCCCATATATGACAGTTTTGCACCATCTGTTCCTCCTCTTATAGGAACTATTTTAGGTGTTATCCCTGCTTCTATCATAGATTTCTTAGCTAACTCTACAACATACATAACTGGCTCTATTACTTTTTTCATATTGTAATATTCATCTTTAACTTCTACTTTTATAACTTCTTTTTTATATTTTTCATTAATTCTATCACCAATATTTTTTAATAAATCTTTTCTTTTTTGCAAATTACCTAAATCAAAATCTCTAATTATATATTTTAATGTGGCCTTTTCTATTCCACCCTTAAAATCTGTAATCATATAAAAGCCATCATATCCATCAGTTTTTTCAGGAACTTCATCCTCAGGTATCAATGAGTGAAATTCCATGGCTACAGTAGTTGCATTTACTAGAATATCCTTAGCTGAACCAGGATGTACACTTTTACCTGTAATACTAACTATGGCACCAGCAGCATTAAAATTTTCATATTCTAGCTCACCTAAATGACCTCCATCTATTGTATATGCAAAATGAGCATTAAATTTTTTCACATCAAACAAATCTGCCCCTCTACCGACTTCTTCATCAGGAGTAAAACCTATAGCAATTGGTCCGTGTTCAATTTCTTTATGGTCAATTATGTATTTTATTGATTCTATAATTTCTGCTATTCCTGCTTTATCGTCAGCACCAAGCAAAGTAGTTCCATCTGAAGTAATTAAAGTTTTTCCTATCTGATCCTTTAAATATGGAAACTCTTTCATTGATAAAACAATATTTTTTTCCTTATTTAATATAATGTCTTCTCCATTGTAGTTTGGATGAATTTGTGGTTTCACATTTTCTCCACAAGCTGCTGGTGCAGTATCCATATGAGAAATAAATCCTATGGTATTACACATTTTATCTGTATTTGATGGTATAAATCCATATACATAACCATTATCATCCATATAGGCATTTCCCACGCCTATTTCTTTTAGATCTTCTACTAAAATTTCACCAAGATTTTTTTGTCTTTCTGTACTCGGCGTAGTAATTGAGTCTTCTTCGCTTGTTGTATATATTTTTGCATATTTTATAAAGCGGTTAATTAAATTCTCCATTATAAACCTCCTATTAATTATAAACTCTTCATATTTATTATTTGTTTTGGAAGTATATTTTAACCAAAAAAATAAAAGACTGCAGATAAGTTTATGTTTATCAAAACCTACCTACAGCCTTATATTATCTATAATTTATATATACTATTTATTTCATCAAAAATTTTCTGTTGTTCTTCTAAAGAATCCAACTTCATATTGCTAGTAAAACCTGTAGCATATTCACCAACTGCTGAATTTTCTTCTAAGTTATTAGCAAGGGTTATTTCTCCTAACTTTTTATATTCTATAAATCCTAACTTATTATCAGCATTTAAGCAAACTTTAAGTTCTTCATCATCAATTTTAAAAATATATGCGTTATAATCTTCTTTATTTTTTGCTTTTTTATATTCACTTACCTTAGTTCCTATAATTGATTCTAAATTATTTTTATCTAGACTATTATTTTTTTCTGAACTACTTGATATTTTGAAATATGCATTTTGGAAACTTGTATATTCTTGCTTTTTACTGCATCCTATAATTAAGAATGTTGAGATTATCAAAGATGTAAATAATAAATATATTTTTTTATTCATAATATCACCTCTATGTTTATTCTTACAAACTTATTTTTATTTTACTACTTGGGTATATTTTGACATAAATAATTCTTTCATTATTTACCCATTCTCCGTCATAATTTTGAGTTCTATATTGTACTAAAACTGTGCCTATTGCTGGGTTTCCTTTATTCCCTACGCCTGACACTTTATATGCACCTTTACCTCTGTTTACAAATTTATAGTTTTTATATTTGATAAAAACTATTTTAGCTTTAGTTGAACTTAATCGTTCCCCCTTATTAATTTTATAATAACTATATATTTTTGTTTCAGATAAAGTATTATGCCCTCATATTAATAATATTAAATTATTAGATTATCATTTACAACTTAATTTTTCGTAAGAAAACTAACTTATCTCGATCAATTTATGCAAATTATATTAGGATCATACCTACTAAACAAAAGTGTGTAAACTGACAACTTTGCCAACTTACACACTTTACTTTGTATCTATATAAATTTATAGCAACTTCTTTTTTACACACTAGGTGTATGTAATATAGAGTCATAATTTCTCATAAGTCTTTCAAAAGATTTATGATCTGACTTATATCCTATACCTTCTCTTTTTTCATTCTCATCTACTAACTTGTATTGTTCACAAGCTTTTCTTATTTTTTCTTTATCTTCTTTTTTCACTGCTTT
>Ga0129308_1001779_pt1 | contig 20753 bp, 20 predicted proteins | sample L827metagenome_FD_94440 | JGI IMG/M metagenome (GOLD analysis project Ga0129308, IMG submission 94440) | Ring-tailed lemur group fecal microbial communities from Wisconsin, USA - L827 metagenome | ecosystem: Host-associated > Mammals > Digestive system > Large intestine > Fecal | place: USA... | reverse complement strand
CCAGCGCAGGCAGCTATAACGGTGCCCGCGAGACGGAGCGCGATATCCTGGTGACAGATGCCAACGGGTTTGCCATGACCAAGGATCTTCCCTATGGCCGGTATACGGTACATCAAATTGAAGGCAAAGAGGGCCAGGCATTTGTAGCAGACTTTACTGTGTTTATCCGCAATGAGGATGAAACCTATTCCTACATCATCAATAACCAGACCCAGACCAGCCTGATCCGGGTGGAAAAGCATGATATGGAATCCGGCAAGATCATTCCTGCCGCCAATATTGGCTTCAAGGTACGGGATATTTCTACCGGCGAGCTGATTACGCAGATCGTTTACTATCCGACTCCGGTGGAAATCACCACCTTCTTCACCAACGACGAGGGCTGGCTGATGCTGCCCTGCGAACTTCCTTACGGCAGCTATGAGTTAATTGAGGTAGAAACCTGCTACGGCTATGTGCTGGACAGCGAGCCGGTTCCCTTTACGGTGGATGGCAGTCAGGATGTGGTCGTGGTAGAAAAGCACAACATTGCCCAGAAGGGCCGGATCCATATTACCAAGACAGGCGAAATCTTCTCCACGGTTTTGGTAGAGGAAAACAAGGGCTTTTCCGACCGTTATACCCCAGTGTATGAGACTAGTTGGACGGAAGGCGCTGTATATGAGATTCGCGCGGCAGAGGATATCTACACACTGGATGGAACCCTCCGTGCGGAAAAAGGCGCTTTGGTCGATACCATCACCACCGATGAAAACGGAGAAGCTTCCAGTACGCTTTTGTATCTCGGAAAATATGAGATCACTGAGATCCAGGCGCCGGACGGGATGGTTCTGAATACGGAACCGAAGACCGCAGAGCTGACCTATGCCGGCCAGAAGGTGGATGTGACCGAGACAGCTGCTTCTTTCTATAACGAGCGGCAGAAGGTTCAGATCAGCCTGAGTAAAGTGCTGGAGAAGGACAAGCAGTTCGGGATCGGTATGAACGGTGAAGTTCACAGCGTTATTTTCGGGCTGTACGCGGCAGAGGATATTGCGGCGGCAGACGGCAGGGTCATTCCGTCGGACGGCCTGATCGAGGTACTTGAGGTGCAGGAGGACGGCACCGCTGTTGTCCAGACTGACCTTCCTTTCGGCAGCTATTATCTGCGTGAGGACGGCGCGGATGCGCATTACCTGACAAGCGATGAAAAATACCCGGTAGTGTTTGCGTATGCCGGTCAGGAAACCGCTGTGGTGGAAATCAAGGCCAACGACGGCAGCGCTATTGAGAATAAGCTGAAATACGGTTCTGTTTCCGGTAAAAAGCTGGATGAGGACGGCAATGCTCTGGCAGGCGCAAAGATCGGCCTGTTCGATGGGAAAACAACGGACTTCACAGAGAAAAACGCCATCCTTGTAACAACCTCTGCGGAGGATGGAAGCTTTGCCTTTGAAAAGGTACCCTACGGAACTTGGATTGTGCGCGAAATTGAACAGCCGGCCGGCTTTGTTCTCTGTGAGGAGCAGTTCCCTGTGGAGATCAGCAAGGAAGCGCAGGTTGTCACAGTGGAGATTACCAACAAGTTCATCACCGGCAGCATCCATTTGACCAAGTATGACGCAGATTATCCGGACCACAAGCTGACTGGTGCTACCTTTGAGGTATACCGCGACAGCAATGGTGACCGGAAGCTTGACAAGAAGGATGAGCTTCTTGGAACGCTGAAAGAAACGGATCCTGGTGAGTATGAGATGACCAAGCTTCGCTTGGGTGGATATCTGGTAAAAGAAACCGTGGCACCGAAGGGCTTCTATCTGGATGATGGCATCTATTATGTCAGTGTGGATACCGACGGCAAGGTCTATGAGGTAGAAAACGAAGCCGGTAAGGGCTTTATCAACCAGGCGCAGAGAGGCAATCTGAAGATCGTCAAGACATCCAGCGACGGTGTGGTGGAAGGCTTCAGCTTCCATATCGTAGGCGATGACTATGACAAGACTTTCAAAACGGATGCCAAGGGGCAGATCTATATTGAAGGGCTCAGAGTTGGAAAATATACCATTACCGAAGTAGAAGACAGCCTCAGTGCAGGGTATAAACGACCCGCACCAGTAGAGGTGGAACTGGTGGCCGACGAGACTTTGACAGTCAATGTCCACAACGATAAGGTGACGGTGGATGTGCCCAAGACCGGGGATAATAACTCCCTGGCTCTGTGGCTGGCGCTTCTCGGTGTAAGCATGGCCGGTATTGGCACTGTCATTTTCTTTACCCGCAAAAAGCGCGGCGGCAAGTTTTTAGCCCCCAGAACACATAAACACTAATTTCATATTAAGGCTGCCGGGAGACGGGGTGGTTTCCCGGCAGCAAAATTTTTATGGAGGTAACGCATGAAGAAAAACCTGATATCCATCATTATGGGAGTTGGAGTCACAGCTGCCGTGCTTTGGCTCTGCCACAGGCATATGTCCGGGAGGTGCGAGGCATGAAGATCATGAGAAGGATTCTGGGAGCTGTCATAGCTCTCAGCTTGGGCGCTCTTATGATGTTTCCGGTGCCGGTCAGCGCAGCGGAAGGCACCGAAGGTTCCGAAATGCAGGTGATTCAGCCGGAACAGTTGGAGATCCAACTGGGTGCGGACTGGGCCGGGGTGGAATTTGAACTCAAGACCGATTCCGGGATGTATCCCGGCACGATTCCTGTGAGCGAGGACGGCGTGCTGCGACTGGAGATTGGCGGGAGCAGCACCTATATCCTCACCTGCCTGAACTCTGCGGTATCTGCTCCTGAACCGGCGCAAGCCCCTGCTGCAACGCAAACGCCTCAGGAAAATATCGCAGACACCACAGATACCGAGGGCGCAGATGCAGATACGGATCCTGCGGAGGCGGAACCGGATGCCACTCAGGAAAATGGAGATGAAACCATATCTGTTACAGAAGGCGAAGAAGCTACCGTGGCAGGCATTCCGGTGCTTCATTTGGCATTGTTTGGCGGCGGTATGGTGTTGGCCATTGGAAGCCTAATCGTGATGTACATCATGAAGAAACGCAGCGTAGTGGACGCTGATTATGAAGAAGAGGATGAGGAGTAATCACCAGACCGATTTGAAAAGCAAAGGAAAAACCTAAAAAGAATATTTTACAAGAATTTTATAGAAAATATTCCTTAAAGGCTTGACAATCCGGATTTGATTTGCTATACTTTAACCGTAGCAGGGGCTTGCGTTCAGGCTTTCGGTACGTTAAAGGATAGCGTCAGACTTGATTCAAGGGGATCAGGGAACCGTTACGGATTTTGCGCATTGAGCGATCCACAATAACGCAAGTCATTTGAATATCATAGCCGGAAGGCTGCTTGAATACATACAGAGTCAATAACTGGATGAGACACAAATTCCAGTGTTTTGGCTCTGTATGCCTTTTTGCAGACCTTCCGGCTTTTTCTTTTATCCAGACGGAGGTGATATAGATCATGAAGAAACAGCCCAAAAAGAAAGGAAAGGGATTGGAGATCAACCGGATGCGCTGTCCCTATTGCGGAGCATCCGTGGTTTATCGGAGTGTGGACGGTATTTATCGTGATAACAGCAGAGGAACCATGCTGTATGTGTGCAGCCATTATCCCCAGTGCGATGCCTATGTCCGGGTTCATGCCGGAACCAATATCCCGGTGGGGACGCTGGCCAACCATAAGCTGCGTACCCTGCGTCGGACGGCCCACCATTATTTTGACCAGCTCTACCGATCCGGCATGATGAGCAAGCAGGACGCCTACCAGTGGCTGGCGGATCTGATCTGCGCACCACTTTCCGAGGCTCATATCGGCTATCTGGGAGAGTATTACTGCAAGCAGGTAATTGAGGAGAGCCGGAAGTTGTTGGAGCAGCGGAATTCTAAACGGAAGGGACATTCCTTTCGGGAAATAGGAGGAGGTGTGGCCGTATGTTTTTAACGAAAGAACAGCAGAGGAATGTCGAAGAGAATGTTGGTCTGGTACATAGAGTCATCCATGACAAACTCCATGCTCCCTACCAGATCGGAATTTACAGTTACGATGACTTCTATCAGATCGGCTGCATTGGGCTATGCAAGGCAGCGGCTACGGATAAGGGCGGCACCTTCTCAACTTATGCCTACCGGCTGATTTGGAATGAGATCTGCGACACATTGATCTCTGCTACCAGGCGCCAGGCGAAGGAGATTGACTGTGATGCGTTTCCGTACATATCGGTCGAGCAGGAGGTTTCAGAAGAACAGGTGGATGTCCGCATGGATCTGGAGCAGGCATTGAAGCAGGCCAAGGAAGGGGCTCCGCCGTCCACAGCCAAAGGCATTGAAGCCATGGAGCAGATGGCGCAGGGCTATACCAGCCGGGAGATCGGCGAGCGGATGGGTGCTTCAGACAAGCTGGTTTGCGCATGGGTGTCCAAGGCCAGGAAATATCTTCGGAGTTGTCCGGAGGGGCAGACTCTTGCTGCAGTATGTCATTTGAATAGATAAAAAGAAGGGATGCTGAGAGTTTTCTGACTTTCAGCATCCCACTTTTTTATTTGGAGGATTTGAAGTTGAATAAGAAGACATTTGGGAAATGGCTGATTCCCGTAGTGGTTACAGTCGCCATACTCATTCTGCTTAAGCTGGTGTTTTTAATCGGCTATGTGCCCACCGAATCCATGGAGCCGACAATCGAAAAAGGCAGTTATATTGTGGGAACTCGGATTTTTTCAGATCTGGAGGTGGGAGATGTGATCATCTTCCGGCACGATGGAAAGCTGCTTGTCAAACGGATTGCAGCTGCGGAGGGAGATATGGTCGAGAGAAACGGCGTTCAGTTGACCGTCCCCAGCGGCTGTTATTATGTGTTGGGAGATAATGCGGACAATTCCTATGACGCAAGGTATTGGGCGGAACCGTTTATCAATGAAAGAACTGTGGTAGCAAAACTGATTTTGTTCTGATATATAATCAGGACAGCAGAAATTGAATGGCTTCTGCCACGCCATCGTCATTGTTGGAGGCAACAACTTTGCTTGCACGCTCTTTCAAGGCCGGAATGGCGTTTCCCATAGCAAAGCAAATCCCTGCATTTTGAAACATGGGAATGTCATTTTCGCCATCGCCAATGCACGCTAAATCTTCCTTGCTGATTGTCAGATGCTTTGCCACGGCTGCAAGCGCGATTCCCTTCGTGGCGTTCTGGGAATAGATTTCCACATAACAGTCTCCGTGAGAGACGGCAAGATTCGGGTATTTCTCTAGCGCATTATGAGTGCGTATTTTGGCTTTCTTAGTAAAATAGAAGAACTGCAATTCCTCAATATCCATCTGCTTCTTCTGTGCGTAGGGGTTGAGCTTTTTTACAGTTACCCCATTCTCGGAATCTCTGCCATAACGAAGTATACCCAAGGTGGTCAGTGCTTTCCCTTGAATGAGGTATTCGTGATCAATGTGAGCCGTCATTCCCAGCCCTTTCCCCCGACAATCCTGCATCAGGGACATTGCTGTTTCAAGTGGAATCAATGCGCTGAAGATGTTCTGATTTTCAATCACATCTGTCACAATAGCTCCATTGGAACTGATAACATACCGATATAATGCTTCCTCTTTGAGTTGATAAGGAAGGCAGGTAAGGGTTCTTCCGGTGGTTGGGACAATTTCAATTCCCTCGGCCCTTGCACGGCGCAGCCACTTCCGTGTTTCGTCACTGATTTTGTTTCTGGAATTTAAGCAGGTTCCATCCATATCTATTGCAAGTAGTTTTACAGACATTTTTATCTCCATTTTCTGAATTTTGCTGAGTGGGGGTGAGTGTTTTTCCTATACAGGCCGGTCATTCCTGGATTCCATTTTGATCAACCGGAATACTGTAAAATACAAAACGGCAACAAATACGATAAAAATAACTGTGGCAAAAGGGGTTCCTATCATTGCACAGGAATCATAAATGCCGTGTAATACTACTGCAATCAAATACCCGATTGAAATGTCGAACTTCTTTCTGCCAGTACAACCCAAATCGGCAGCAAGTCTTGCCCGACCATAGAAGATGCCCATGAAAACCGCAAAACTCATATGGCCGGGGATGGCCAATAAAGCACGGGGAACCGCTACGGTCAGTCCATAGCCCATCACATATTTGATATTCTCGAACGCTGCAAATCCGAGGCTGGTAAAAACTGCGTAAACAATGCCGTCAAAACGATAATTGAAATCTATTGCATTCCAGGAACGAAGATAGAGAAAGAGCAGCTTTGTGCCTTCCTCTACTGCGGCGACCACGAGGAAAGCCAGCAAAATCGTATAAGTTGGACTGTCGCTGGATATTTTCCCGTAGGTGGCCGTATTTAAAATGATTTCGCCAACATACTCAAGTAAAGCGGAAATAATAGCGGCTGCCACGCCGCAGAGAATCAATTGCATCAAAAGAATAGGAGATTCTTTCTCAATATGATCCTGAAGATAAACATACCGCATCAAGAAAAAGGCCGGTAGGATTGCGGCGAGAATATAAATAACCAGAATGGAGTAAATCGGCAGGATAAAAAACATACGACCACCTCCTTTGTTTGGATTGCGGAAACCTTAACCCTGGTATCAATCAGAGCAAGGATTCGGCCAAGCCGCAAATATGCTCAACAGTGTTTTGTGGAATGATTTTTCGCTGCTTGGCGGCCATTGCAGCATAAAAGCGCTCCTTCCTGTCATGACCAGTCGTCTAATCCATCAACAAAGTCGCTTTCTGTTATATCAGAATCTGCTTCGGCAGGTTCCTTTTGGAAGAAATCTTTCAACTCGTTGATATGTTGATAGACGAAAACGGAAGCCTTATACACGGCATAGACGGTGGCGAGCCCCATACCTGCCATAGCGATTTTCTTTGCTGAACAGTTTTCTTTTTGCACATTCTCACAGCTTTTACTCATGAATGATACCTCCATACACATATTAGAGCGCATATTCCATGCTCTTTTACGGAAGCATACAAATTTTATGGAAAACCTGCAACTGTGGAAAAAAGAATTCTCCTCAAATTTGAGGAACTTTGCGATTGTCTACTAAAAGCTGACGCTGTTTCTTCCCTCAAACAAACAGATACGCACAGGCCATATCGCAAATGATCTGACCTGTGCGTATTGTAGTTTTTATCTTTTGAACGCAAGCTGCGGTGCCTGAAATTCAGACACCCCTGCTTAAAAATACCAAAATTCAGACACGGAAGCACTCCGTTGTCTAAACAGAAAAAGTATATCCGCCCCTGCAGGAGATTATAAATCTGACGAATAAAACGCAACGGAGGAAAATGAAAATCCTTGCGAATTTGCGCAAACTCCGTTTTTCCTACGAAAGGGCAATCTTGATTTTTTTGAGTTTTATGGTACAATGTGTTCAAGAGTTTAATCACATTTGGCAGGAGGCGATCTTATGTACAGGACTGATAAGTTGCAATTAGCATTTGAAGACTGCCAGAAGATGCTGGTTGCTTTTGGGGATGAGGTGCGGCAAAAATTACTTCTTTTAATGATCAATGGTGATCGCAGTGGTGTTCGTGTCGTCGAAATCGCGAAAAAGACCAGGTTGACTCGTCCGGCGGTTTCCCACCATATGCAGATTCTAAAGGATGCCGGAATCGTTAAATGCCGCAAAGAAGGGAAACATGTTTATTACTATTTTGACGCCAGCAGCAACAATATAGATGATTTGATTGGACTTTTTGAAACAGTCAGAGACTTGATCAAGGAAGACGAATTCGCACAGGCAGCTACAGGAATTCCTGTGTCAGGAACAAAAGACGATACTCTGCCGGACAGCCTATTATAGAGAAAGTGGAGAGAACATTATGGCAAACTATACAATAAAAGCAATCATGGAAAACTTCGAGGCAATGTTGGTGGAGATGCCGTTTAATAAGGTCACAGTGTCCGCACTGGTGGAGCGGTGCGGGATCAGCTCCAATACCTTCTATTATCACTTTCGGGATATTTACGCACTGCTGGATGCCTGGTTGACTGCTAAGGAAGATAAATATTTGGCCGATGCTGATGAGGACTTCGTTGACTGGCCAGAATTCTTAAGCGAAGTGCTGAAGACGATGCAGGAAAATTCCAGGCTGGTCTACCATATCGCGGACGCCATCCCGAAAGACCGGCTGGAAAACTATGTGTTCGGTAAAGTTCAGGAACGGTTTTATACTGTGGCCAAAAGACGGATCAATGGGGCGGATGTTTCCGACGAATTTATCGAAAGTATAGGGGAGTTCTATTGCTGCACGGTGCTTGGATTTGTACAGAAGTTCTTATGGAATCATATGGAGAGCGATGTGGACGAGGCCGTAGAACGGCTCAGGAATACTTTTTCCGGGATCACAGCGTATATGGTTGCGGAAGAAATGAATCGAAAGCATGCAGAAAAGATAAAATAAACAGCTTTACTCAGGAAACGGAGGCATCTATGTCCCAGACTACCAAGCGAGCGCTGGAAGCATCATTAAAAAACCTGCTGCTCCAGAAGCCCCTAAACAAAATCACCATAAACGATATTGCCGAGGACTGCGGCATTAGCCGCATGACTTTTTATTATCATTTTAAAGATATCTACGATCTGGTGGAGTGGGCCTGCGTGGAGGACGCCACCCGGGCGTTGAAAGGGAAAAAAACCTACAATACCTGGCAGGAAGGTTTTTTGAACATCTTCCATGCGATTGAGGATAATAAACCATTTATCCTCAATGTGTATCGTTGTGTCAGTCGGGAACGCATTGAACAGTACCTTTATCCTTTGGTTCATGGTTTGATGATGGGTGTGGTGGATGAAATGGCAACTGGAATGGCAGTAAATGATGTAGACAAGCAATTTATTGCGAATTTCTACGAATACGCCTTCGTTGGTGTGATGTTGGAATGGATTCGGAATGGCATGAAAGAAGATCCAGCCCTGATTGTAGAGCGCATCAGTTGGTTGATCCAGGGCAGCATTCTCCGGGCTTTGGAAGAAGTGAGGACGGATAAACCCTTACATTCTGCTGGAAATGTATAAAGTTTAATCAATTTGACCCGCTATGATAAAGGTTTTATCATGGCGGGTTTTCTGTAAATTGTGAAGTTACGAAGTCCATTTTATAATATGACCATCAAATCAAAGAATCGCATAGACGGTTCAGAAAGGATGGCAATTATGTATTATTCCAGTGGTAACTATGAGGCTTTTGCCCGCCCCCAAAAGCCGGAGGGCGTGGATCACAAGTCGGCCTACTTCATCGGCACCGGTCTGGCGGCGCTCTCTGCCGGCTGCTTCCTGGTGCGGGACGCTCAAATGCCCGGCAAGAACATCCACTTTTTTGACCGGGACCCGGTGGCGGGCGGCGCCTGTGACGGATGGAAGTACCCTGAAATCGGCTATGTGATGCGGGGTGGCCGGGAGATGGACAACCATTTCGAGGTCATGTGGGATCTGTTCCGCTCCATTCCTTCCATTGAGACCGAGGGGGTCAGCGTTCTGGATGAATACTACTGGCTGAACAAGAAAGACCCCAACTATTCCCTGTGCCGGGTCACGGAAAACCGGGGACAGGATGCCCACACTGATGGAAAGTTCGGTATTTCGGATAAGGGAGCTATGGAGTTGATGCGTCTGTTCTTTACCCCCAATGAGGATCTGGAGAACAAGCGGATCACCGACATCTTTGACGATGAGGTGTTTAACTCCAACTTCTGGACCTACTGGCGCACCATGTTCGCCTTCTACAACTGCAACAGCGCCCTGGAGATGAAGCTCTATATGCAGCGCTTCATCCACCATATCGATGGATTGCCCGATCTGCGGGCTCTGCGCTTTACCAAGTACAACCAGTATGAGTCCATGATCCTGCCCATGGTCAAGTATCTGGAGGATCATGGTGCCCAGTTCCACTTCAACACTCAGGTAATGGATGTGCGCTTCGACATCCGGGACGGCAAAAAGACAGCCAAGCGGGTAGAGCTGCTCCACGACGGCAATCAGGAGTTCCTGGATCTGACCGAGGAAGACTATCTCTTCATTACCAACGGCAGCAATGTGGAAAACTCCACCATTGGCGGTCAGGATAAGCCCTGCGAGTACATTCCCACCCCCAAGCCCGGCGGTTCCTTCGACCTGTGGAAGAAAATTGCAGCACAGGATCCCTCCTTCGGACATCCTGAGAAGTTCTGCTCCGACCCCGAGGAGTGCAAGTGGATGGGCGTCACCGTCAACACCTTGGACGAAAAGATCCTGCCCTACATCAAAAACATCTGCAAACGGGATCCTCTGTCCGGCAACGTGGTCACCGGCGGCATTGTTACCGCCCAGGATTCCGGATGGCTCCTGAGCTGGACCATCAATCGCCAGCCCCAGTTCCACTCCCAGCCCAAGGATCAGTGTCTGGTGTGGCTCTATGGCCTGTTCCCCAATGCCGAGGGCGACTTTGTGAAAAAGCCCATGAAGGACTGCACCGGCAAGGAGATCTGTATGGAGTGGCTCTACCACATCGGGGTGCCCGAGGATCAGATCGAGGAGCTGGCTGCCCACAGCGCCAACACCGTGCCCACCATGATGCCCTTTGCCAGCGCCTACTTTATGCCCCGAGCCAAGGGCGACCGACCTCAGGTAGTGCCCGAGGGGGCGGTGAACTTTGCTTTCCTGGGTCAGTTTGCCGAGGTGGAGCGAGACACCGTGTTCACCACCGAGTATTCCATGCGCACTGCTATGGTGGCTGTCTACACCCTCTTTAACGTGGATCGGGGTGTACCTGAGGTCTGGGGCAGCCTCTACGATATCCGGGATCTGCTGAAGGCCACTATCAGCCTCCGGGATGGTAAGCCTCTTACCGAGATGGAGCTGGGCTTCAAAGAGAAAATCGCGGTAAAGAAGTTGCTGGAGAAGATCGAGGGCACCGATATTGAGAAATTGCTGAAGGAATACCATGTGATCTGATCTTCTTGTTTTGACTGGCCTGGCGCCGGGGACGATATTCGTTCCCGGCGCTAATTTTATATGTGCATGGGCGCACTGCTTTTTGTGCAAACTCGCCGGATTACGCAAATTTTGATGAATTTCGCGGATTTCTCCGAAATAGGAGGAATCGATTTTTTTCCCAGTGGCACGAAAATTACCGTAGGGCTATCATAACGATAGGACAAGCGGAGAAGGCCCGGTTGGATGCCACCTTTCCTTTGTTCCCATATCGAAATCATACAATCAGAAAAGGAGCGTACTATCATGAGCGTATCGGCAACCATTAAAAAGCTGGGCATTGAACAGATGTTCAAATATCTCTACAAGGACCCGGAAAAGAACCTTCCTAAGCTGATGGATTGGGCGGACAAGTTCAGTAAGGGTGAGTTTGTAACCCAACGGGCGATGATCCGTCATGCCATCGAGACCCCTGACGATCCTTACTATGCTTTTATTCGGCACATGCTAAATGATATTGATCCTGAAGTGCTGACCACGATGGCGGTTAATTTCTTCATCAATTCCAATCTGATCGGCTGGCCGAAGCAGGAGGAATATCGGGAAAAGTATGGCTGCAACATCCCGTGGGCCATTCTTCTGGACCCCACCTCTGCCTGCAACCTTCGCTGTACCGGCTGCTGGGCAGCGGAATACGGCAACAAGCTGAACCTGACCTTTGACGAGATTGATGACATCATCCGCCAGGGCAAGGAACTGGGCGTGTATATGTACATCTATACCGGCGGCGAGCCTCTGGTGCGCAAGGCCGACCTGATCCGTCTGTGCGAAAAGCACGACGACTGCGTGTTCCTGTGCTTTACCAACGCCACCCTGATTGACGAGAAGTTTGCCGACGAGATGCTTCGGGTAAAGAATTTCATTCCGGCCATCTCTCTGGAAGGCGACGAGGCCGCTACGGACAGCCGCCGGGGCAAGGGCACCTATCAGAAGGTCATCAAGGCTATGGAGCTTCTCCATGAGCGCAAGCTCCCCTATGGCATTTCCTCCTGCTATACCAGCGTGAACTTCGATTCCATCACCTCTGAAGAATACTATCAGAGCCTGATCGATTTGGGCGCTTACTTTATCTGGTACTTCCACTATATGCCTGTGGGCAATGATGCAGCTCCTGAGCTGCTGCCGAATCCTGAGCAGCGGGAAACGGTTTACCGCCGTATTCGTCACCTGCGCGCCACAAAGCCGCTGTTCGCCATGGACTTCCAGAACGACGCTGAATATGTAGGCGGCTGCATTGCCGGTGGCAGACGGTATCTGCACATCAACGCCAATGGTGATGTGGATCCCTGCGTGTTCATCCACTACTCCAACGCCAATATCCGGGATTGCAGCTTGTTGGCAGCGCTTCAAAGCCCCATCTTCATGGCCTACCATGACGGCCAGCCCTTCAATGACAATATGCTTCGTCCCTGCCCCATGCTGGAGAACCCGGAATGTCTGCGTGCTATGGTGGAAAAGACCGGCGCTCACTCCACGGATCCTCAGTCTCCGGAGACCGCTGACCATCTGTGTGCCAAGTGTGATGCCTATGCTGCCTGCTGGCAGGGCGAAGCTGACCGACTGTGGACAGAAAACCGGGCCGCTAAGGCTGCGGCGAAGCAGGGGCAAAAATAATACAATCTGGGGGCAATATCCCAAGACAGGAGGTGGCAAGGCCAATGCGAACCGCAATTATTACAGATAGCAATAGCGGTATTTTTGAAGAAGAAGGACGGCAGATGGGGGTCTTTGTGCTTCCCATGCCTGTCATTCTGGAGGGCGTCAGCCATTATGAAGGCGTTGACATCTCTCATGAAGCGTTTTTTCAGCATCTTCACGAGAAAAAGCGGGTATCGACTTCCCAACCGTGTTTGGCGGATGTATTAGAACTGTGGGATACTGTACTGAACAGTGGATATGAAGAAGCGGTTTACATTCCTATGTCCGCAGGTTTAAGCGGTTCCTGCCGCACTGCACAGAGTCTGGCGCAGGAATATGACGGGCGTATTCAGGTGGTGGATAACCATCGAGTTTCTGTGACCCAACGCCATGCGGTGCAGGATGCGGTTTTCCTGAGAGCGCAGGGCTGTTCCGCATCAAAAATTCGGGAAATTCTTGAAGAAACTGCCTCCGATTCTATTGTATATGTGGGCGTAACCACATTGGATTATCTGAAAGCCAGCGGGCGGGTCACACCCGCTGGCGCGGCCATAGGAACGATTCTGAACTTCCGGCCTTTACTGGTAATTGAAGGAGAGAGGTTGGATGCCTACGCAAAAATACGGGGCACAAATGCGTGTCAGAAACAGCTGATTCAGGCCATTGAGAAGAAAGCGCAGGAGCTGAAAGCTGGTGGATACCCGGTTCAAATTGGCGTTGCGGGAAGCTTTGCCAGCGAGGCAAAGACAGAAGCGTGGAAAGCCATGGTGAAAGAAGCATTTCCAGATAATGAGGTTCGGTATGATCCTTTAACATTTAGCGTTGCCTGCCATGTGGGGGCAGATGCTTTTGGAATGGGCGTCAGCCGTAAAATAACAAGTCAATCATTTTAGTCAGTACAAGGAGAAAAGCGTATGAATACCTTCTTTACATCAGAATCTGTCACTTGCGGACATCCGGACAAGGTCTGCGACCAGATCGCGGACCGAATTCTGGACGAAATGCTCGCTCAGGATCCTAACACTCGTTCGGCCTGTGAAGTGACCTGTGCCACCGATCAGGTTCACATTTTCGGAGAAGTTACCACCATGGCAAAGGTGGATTATGAAGCGGTGGCCCGGAAGGTCATTGCGGAGATTGGTTATACCGCTTCCGGCCATGGGTTTGACGCAGAGAGTTGCCGCATTACCGTGGATCTCCACGAGCAGTCCCCGGACATTGCCATGGGCATCACACGCCGGGCAAAGGCGGAAGCTTTGAACGCCGGAGCGGGAGACCAGGGGATGATGTTCGGCTATGCCTGTCGGGAAACAGAGAGCCTGATGCCGCTGCCCATCGAACTGGCGCACCGGCTTACTAAGCGGCTGGAGTATGTGCGAAAAACCCAGGAACTGCCCTATTTGCTGCCTGACGGCAAAGGGCAGGTAACGGTAGAGTATGACGGAGATACTCCCGTCCGTATTTCCGCAGTGGTATTGTCCTCCCAACACATGGATTGCGTGGACATTGAAACCTTGCGCAGCGACCTGATTCTGCATGTGATTACACCCACTATGCCGAAAAATCTGATGGACCGTGATACGCAGATTTTTATCAACCCCACTGGGCGTTTTGTGATTGGTGGCCCTGCCGGGGATTCCGGTCTGACCGGGCGAAAGCTGATTGTAGATACCTACGGCGGATATGCCCGTCATGGCGGCGGCGCATTCTCCGGCAAGGACCCCTCCAAGGTGGACCGCAGCGGCGCCTATATGGCTCGTTACCTTGCCAAAAATATTGTGGCGGCAGGTCTGGCGGATCAATGCGAGGTGCAGCTTGGCTACTCCATCGGCCTTGCCGAGCCAGTTTCTGTGCGTATTGATACCTTTGGCACAGAGAAAATGCTGAAAGCGTCCCTGTACGAACTGGTTCTGGGACAGGTGGATTTGCGTCCAGCGGCCATTATCCAGCAGTTTGGCCTGACAAAGCCCATTTACTCCACAGTTTCCTGCTATGGCCATTTCGGCAGTAATGCTGCGGCAATGCCCTGGGAGCAGACCGATTTGGCAGAGCAGTTGAAAAAGTTTTTCAATTGAAACATTATTATCCAAACGATTAAGGAGGAGCTTTTATTATGGGAATGACATCTTTACTGCTGGCTTTAGCCGGTATTATAACGACGTTGATTCATTATGCAAATCATAGCATTGCGATGGGTGTGATATCGGCTGTGCTGCTGCTGTTTTCTTTTATTCTCGGAACAAAGGATATGAAGAAGCAGGAGAAGAACGGGGGTATTAACGCAATAACCTTTAATCCCGGATTACTGGGACATGGGGCATCGTCTATCGTACTCGTTGTTTGCGGGATTATGTGTATTATTGCAAATGTGAGATAAATTTGTGTACGAGGAGGAATTGTGATGAAAGAAAAATGGAAACATTTTCGTTTATGGGCAATTATTATGAGCATCTGTATGCTTGTACTTGGTGTGATGATGTTGATCTGGCCAAAAATTTCCGCTGTAGCTGTCTGCTGCATTTTGGGAGTCGTTTGCATAGGAACAGGAATTTATGAGATTGTTCGATATTTTAAACTGGGTTTTGTCGGATTATTTTTTCAATATGATTTGGCGGTAGGAATTTTTAGTATTCTGGCAGGGGTTCTTCTTTTCATCCATCCCCTTGGAGCGGCAGCATTTTTGCCAATTGTCGCCGGAATCTATATCGTGATGGGAAGTATCTTTGATATTCAGATATCTGTTGAAATGCGGAGAATCGGAATCGGCAACTGGGTATTGTCCCTGGTATTGGGAATTATAGGTGTGATTTTTGCTTTCTTCCTGATTTTGAATCCTTTCGACGGCATAACAGCGTTGATGGTCTATATAGGAATTTCGCTGATTATTGGAAGCATTCAAAGCCTTTATGCAGTACATTGTGTTTCAAACGCAGTAAAGGCAAGCAAAAGTGACAACGTCATTGATGTTACATGGACGTCTATGGATTAAAACGGCGATAAGCCGCTTATCGGTGCGGCGAGCTTTTGCCCGACGCACCCTTTTCGTTACTGCGGCAGAGAGTTGGAAAGTATGAAAAAAATTGCATTGTTAAGCGGGATATGCACAGTTATTTATTCTGTAATAAAAATAGAAGCAATAGCTCAGATTTGGATACTACCGGTTGCATTTTTGATGTTCTGTCTTCTATTTGCCATTTTGTATTGGCTGTTTTTGGGACTTTTCTCATTACATATTCGTTTGGGGAAAACCTATGACAAACCGTCTGAAGTCGATTACAGGCTGCTGAATTCAGGTTATCGTTTTTTGTGCAGCGCAGCACGGGTCAGACTTCACATTAACGGAATGGAAAAGATACCAAAAGAGCAAAAATTTCTGTTGGTATCCAATCATCTTTCCCGCTTTGATCCCATGGTACAGAGTATGGTGCTAAAGGACTGGATGCTGGCATTTATTTCAAAACCGTCCAACTTTACCATTCCAATCGGACGGCGTTATATAAGACGGTGCTGTTATATGCCGATTGACCGGGAAAATCCCAGGAATGCATTAAAAACAATCAACTATGCTGCGGATATGATTGCTTCCGATACGATATCGGTTGCCGTATACCCGGAAGGGCATCGGGGCACCGGGACAGCTCTTCAGGAGTTTAAACACGGCTGCTTGAAAATTGCAGTTAAGGCGAATTGCCCTATTGTAGTAACTACGATTTATGGCACGCAGGACATCCATCGTAATTTCCCATGGCACGGGACGGATATTCATTTTGACATTTTAGATGTGATTGAGCCGGGAAAGGAGAAAACTGTGGAGCTTTCCCGGCGGATAAAAGAGGAAATGCAGGACCATTTGAATCAATTTACGAACGGAGAAGAACAATGATATACATATTATATAACCCGCTTGCCGATAACCGAAATGGCAGAAGCAATGCAGAAAATATTGGGAAAATTTTGGAGACAAGGGATGTTTCCTATCTTGATATCACCGGATTGAATGCCGCTGAATTTTTACAAAGGGCTACGCCTGGAGACAAGGTAGTTTTATCCGGGGGGGACGGAACGCTATATCACTTTGTAAACGAGTGTGGCGGACAGGTGCCGCAGCATCCGGTCTATTATTATCCTACCGGCTCCGGGAATGACTTTATGACAGATGTGAGAGAGTGGGAAAAGGATGGGCTTGTACTTCTGAATCCCTATCTGCAGCATCTGCCCACCGTAACAGTGAACGGACAAACCCGTTATTTTCTCAACGGTGTGGGGTATGGTATTGACGGCTACTGCTGTGAAGAGGGCGATAAGCAGCGTGCGGAATCTGACAGTACGATCAATTACGCCGCAATTGCCATTAAGGGCATGATGTTCTCTTTTAAGCCCAGAGAAGCAACTGTAACTGTGGACGGTGTGACGCACCATTATACCAATGTCTGGCTTGCACCGACTATGAACGGTCGGTTTTACGGCGGCGGTATGATGGTGGCGCCGGATCAGAGGAGACTGCGGGAGGACGGCCTTGTGACAACCGTGGTCATGCACTGTAAAAGCAAACTGAAGACTCTCGCCGTTTTCCCGTCTATTTTCAAGGGAGAGCATATTCACCATACCGAAATGGTGGAGGTTTTGACCGGTAAGGAGATTTCGGTTTCCTTTGATCAGCCCACTGCGCTTCAAATTGACGGCGAGACCATTCCGCAGGTATCTTCCTATCTTGTCCATTCCGGAATGCAGAATGTATTCATGATTCCGGATGCATCTGAGAAAAAAGAATGGATAGCTGCAGCAATGTAGGAAGGCTACCTGTATTGAGAACGAGGAGGTGAGAACGATGCATTTCAAATTTACCCGAAAAGACATTTTGACGATACCCAATGCCATGAGCTTCTTTCGATTGCTTCTGATTCCGGTTATTATATGGCTTTACTGCGGTCAGGAAAATTATCTGTGTGCGGTAGCGGTAATTGCGCTCTCCGCGGTCACAGACATTGCCGACGGAAAAATTGCAAGGCGATTTTCTATGGTTTCAGATTTTGGCAAAGTATTGGATCCTGTTGCGGACAAGCTGACTCCGCTGGCGTTGATCATCTGTCTGCTTTCCCGCTATTCGTGGCTGTGGTTGCTGCTTGCATTGTTTGTTGTAAAAGAAGCATTGATGGTGTTCTGGGGGTATCTTACGATGAAACTCACAGATTCTGTCAACAGTGCCAGGTGGTATGGCAAGCTGAGTACGGTGATTTTATATGCGTCCATGATGATCCTGTTTCTGTTTCCGGAAATTCCGGAGACAGCAGCTGCTGTTTTAAGTGTTGTCTGCGCCTTTGTTATGGTGCTTTCTCTTGTGCTTTATGGAAATTTCTATAGCAGGATTCTTACAAAAGAGGTTCTTGGAGAAAAACGGCAGCAGATCACGGTGCGGACTTGGCGTATTCTGATCGGATTGATTTGGATTAGTATTATTATTCTTTTGTTCCTCCATAAAAAGGATTTTACTGTCGAGGAGATACTAAAATTTACGCCATCGAATCCGCTTCTGGCCGCACTGACCATGCTGGCGCTTTTTGCACTGAAAAGTATCAGTATTGTTCTGTACTCCGGAATTTTATATGCGGTCAACGGGATTTTGTTTTCGCTTCCCGCAGCCATCCTTTTGAATGTCCTTGGCACAGCGGTAATGGTGACGATCCCCTATTTGATTGGCAAAACGACGGGAGCTTCCAGTGTGGATCAGATTGTGGCGAGATATCCGAAGGCAGACAAATTGCGGGGACTCAGGCAGCAGAATGATTTTCTTTTCGCTTTGCTTGCCAGACTCATCGGGATTCTTCCTTCGGATGTCGTCAGCCTGTATATGGGTGCAATCGGCGTGGCTTATCCCAAATATCTTTTGGGCTGCCTGCTTGGAATGCTTCCGCCTGCCGTTACCTTTCCTGTCATGGGAATGAGCATTACAGATATTCATTCGCCGCTGTTTCTCACAGCATTGTGTGTAGAATTATTGTTTATGGCTTCATCCGTTTTCCTTTATCGTATATGCAGGAAAAAGTATGAAGCGAAATCGCAAAAGAAAGGATAAGCATCATGAAACCATCCAAGAAAACAATCATGAAAGGGGCGGGAGCAGTAGCCGGTATGTCCATATTGGCCGGAACGGTATCTTACATGACAACGAGCTTCCTTGTCCGAACCGCGATGGATCGGCAGGCTCCTAAAATGATAAAAAAGATTGGTGCCCTGATTTCCGGCACGCAAGAGAGTGAGGAATTTCTAAGCCGCCAAAAAGAGGCCGCGAATCAACTGGCAAAAGCGGATACGGAATCTGTGACTATTACTTCCCGCGATGGGGTCAGTCTGGCAGGTCACTGGTATCCCTGTGAAAATCCTGAAAGGATCATTATCGCGATGCATGGCTGGCGTTCATCCTGGTGTTATGATTTCGGCTTGGTGGCAGATTTCCTGCATGAAAACCATTGCAGCGTACTCTTTGCGGAGCAACGGGGTCAGCATGACAGCGGTGGGGACTATATGGGCCTCGGCGTTACGGAACGGTTTGACTGCCAGGACTGGATTCATTGGACTATTTTGAATAAGTCCCCCAGCCTTCCGATATATCTATGCGGTGTATCTATGGGCGCGACAACAGTGTTGATGGCCGCTGGACTGGAACTGCCGGAAAATGTTCACGGCATCATGGCGGATTGCGCTTTTACTTCTGCAGATGAGATTTGGAAACACATTGCCAGCAATCACCTGCATATTCCATACCATCTCCAGAAACGAACGGCTGGGAACCTTTATGAGAGAAAAATGGGGGTGGATGGTTTTACGTATTCATCCGTGGATGCTCTGCGCGACAGTAAAACCCCGGTTCTTTTCATTCATGGAACGGACGACCATTTTGTGCCAGTGGATATGACTTATCGGAATTACTGCGCTTGTGCCTCGCCCAAACGGCTATTGATCGTACCAGGCGCGGATCACGGAATGAGTTACCTGGTGGATCCGGAAAGCTATGAGCGCACTGTTAAGAATTTTTGGATGGAGTTTGACGGCAAGCAAGTTACACAGGAAGAAACATAACCCAAAGGAGACAGCAGAATGAAAAAGAAAAAAGATCGGAAAGAAGAGGATATAGAGGTTTTTCAAACTGACCCCAATACCGGATTATCATCGGAGCAGGTCCAAGAGCGTATCGAGAATTGCCTGACAAATGTGGTCAGCGAAAAGGCGTCCAAAACCACCGGAAAAATCATCCGATCCAATGTTTTTACCTATTTCAATGTGATCTTCTTCCTCTTGGCAGCTGTGCTGCTGTATGAGCGCTCCTTCAACAATCTGACATTCCTTGGAGTGGTCATGGCCAACATGGTCATTGGCATTGTGCAGGAGCTGCGGTCTAAGAAGGAACTGGAAAAGCTGCAGCTTATTACGGAGCCGGAATCCATCGTGCTGCGGGATGTCGTGCAGAAGCGCGTTCCCAATGACGAGCTGGTGCAGGATGACATTGTGCTGCTTGGAGCCGGGAATCAGATATGTGCCGATGCTGTGGTGTGTGAGGGCAGCCTGCGGGTCAACGAAGCCCTGGTGACCGGCGAACAGGCCGAGGTGGAAAAAGAGGCCGGCGATATCTTGCTTTCCGGCAGCTTTGTCGTCTCCGGCAGTGCAAAGGCGCGGCTGACGCGGGTTGGGAACAAATCCTTTGCCGCAACACTATCCCAGGATGCGAAGAAAATCAAAAAACGGCAGCGCCCTGGTATGATGAAGTCTCTTACCAGACTCATCCAGGTGATCGGCGTGATCATCATTCCCTTCGCGGTGCTGATGTTCTGGAATCAGCATATTAAGCTGGGCTATTCGGAGAAAGTCAGCGTAGAGAATACCACTGCGGCGATCATCGGTATGATCCCAGAGGGGCTCTACCTTCTGACCAGCATTGCCCTGGCAGCCAGCACCATCCGGCTGGCCAGGAAGCAGACGCTGGTGCATGACATGAAGTGCATCGAAACCCTGGCGCGGGTGGATACCATCTGCGTAGACAAAACAGGAACGATCACGCAGCCGCAGATGGAACTGACAGCCATATTGCCAGTGGGGGACGCTGCGGAAGAAGCGGTTCGGGAGGGTTTGAGGGATTATGTAACCTCCATG
>Ga0129308_1001777_pt1 | contig 20773 bp, 10 predicted proteins | sample L827metagenome_FD_94440 | JGI IMG/M metagenome (GOLD analysis project Ga0129308, IMG submission 94440) | Ring-tailed lemur group fecal microbial communities from Wisconsin, USA - L827 metagenome | ecosystem: Host-associated > Mammals > Digestive system > Large intestine > Fecal | place: USA... | reverse complement strand
CTTGCTTGCCTTGACCGTCTTGCTGCCGAAGCCTCCGGAACGGTATGTGTGTTGTTGTGAACAAGCGGTTGTACTGAATGCCAATAAGGCGATTGCGATAAATGTTGTTAGAGCTTTCATATTCTTTTGTTTTTTGTGATTCAGTATTTATTAGTTAGACGTGATTTGCCTTGAAAAAGTTGCATGTAGAAATACTTTTTTCAAAGGACGCTCGGTCATCATACTTTAATCAATTATTGTGCCACAAGTGTAAGTCGCTGATAACTAAAGTATAATAACTTTTGCATAGTGTTCATTATCGGACACTCCGTCCGTTTTTACTAAGTATTTACTTGCTTTTTCGGACGATTCTTTGTTCATTTGCAAAACCTGAAGGTCAGTATTCACCACAGATTACACAGATTTGCACAGATAAGCATCTTTGATTATCAGTAGATTAAGCTTATTCTGTGTTAATCCGTGTAACCTGTGGTGAATTTTGACAACATCCCCAGAGAGGCTTTGATTTATGACAGTAAACCGCATTATAGAAGATAAAGAGCTTGGCCCTTTGTTTGTCCGGGTCAATGCCCGGGCACGGCGTCTCACTTTCCGTACAAAGGAAGATGGAATTTACGTGACTGTGCCTCCCCGGACTTCTCTTGCCGAGGTAGAGAATGCCATCGAGCAGCTTCGTCCGCGTTTGAAAGCTGCCAGGCAGAAGCTGGTCAGAAAGCTGATTGATTTGGATTACCGCATTGATACGGAGTTCTTTAAACTGACATTGGTCAGCGGACAACGGGAACGGTTCTTGTCCCGTTCGGAATTGGGGGAAATGCAGATAATCTGTCCTCCTGATGCCGATTTCTCGGATGAGAAGCTGCAGGCTTGGCTGCGCAAGGTAATTGAGGAAGCTTTACGGCAAAATGCGAAAATTATTCTTCCGCCCCGTTTGTATATGCTTTCCATGCAGCACAACCTTCCTTACAAGAGTGTGAAGATAAATTCCAGCAGCGGGCGTTGGGGAAGCTGTTCAACACAAGGCAATATCAACCTTTCCTATTATCTGGTACTTCTTCCCAAACATCTGATAGACTACGTGCTACTGCACGAACTGGCACATACCCGCGAGATGAATCACGGGGAGCGTTTCTGGGATTTGCTCGACCGGATGACTGGTGGAAAGGCACAAGCATTGAGAGCGGAGCTTCGGAAATATCAAACGAAAATAAATGGTTAGAGATGAGTATGGGGGTATCACGGTAAGTAGTTCCTTGTTTTACAGACAGTGGCACTGCAAACTACTGCATACCTTTTGCACTGTCACTGCACTCCTTTTGCAGTGCTACTGCAACACCTTTGCAGTGACACTGCAACTGTTTTGCAGTAACGCTGCAAAAGGTATGCAGTATCGCTGCAGTGTCACTGCAGGAGTTGTGTAATGTCTTTGCAGTAGCACTGCAAAAGTTATGTGATGTCTTTGCAGTGGCTGTTGGTAAGCCAGGAAACAACTTGTAGACCTCGAGGTATGAGGGTAAAAAGTAACCCTCATACTTACCCTCATAGCTGAAATGCTGATGAGTAAAGGGCTTCGGAGAATTTATGAGAGTATGAGAGTACAATGCCTCACAACTTTTTATCCCTAATTTTTTGCCAGCTGTTTCACCTCTTCCCCTTCCTTCTCGAACCGGTATTCACCACCTTTCTCACTTAGCTCAAATAAGGAAAGCTTTTCAGTTGCATTGTTTACAATCATGAGTGCGTTTTGCTCGGCAAAGCGTTTCACTTCGATGGTGAAAGGTTCTTCTGCAATGGTGCGGTTCACCAGCAGGCTGTCGTTGATGAATATGGAAGTGGAATCTCCGGCAAATCCTTTCGTCAGTGTGATGGTGTATGTCTCGATGAAGTTGCGTTCTCCTTCTTTCCGTTGTTGCAGCCTCATGCTCATGTAGACAAAGATGACAACTACAAAAATCACGGCGAAAGCAAGGATGCCGTTGCCTATCATAAACTGCTTGTTGGTATTCAGTCGGTGTGCCATGGATAAAAAGGTTTTTTAAGAATGGTACAAATGTAATGAATAAATTTGAACCGACCGGCTTTTTACTTGCTGTATTCGCTCGGCGTCGCTCCAAACTGTTTTTTGAAGCTGGTCGAGAAATGGGACAGTGTACTGAATCCCGTCATGTCCGCTATCTCTGAGATGGTATATTTCCCTTCCTTTATCAATTCGGCGGCACGGTTCAGCTTGTAGGTCTTGAAGAATACGCTGGGGTTCTCACCCGTCAGCCCCTTTACCTTATAATAGAACTTGGTGCGGGAGATTTTCAGCAGCTCGGTCATGCGCGCCACGTCCAGTTCCGGATTGGAGAGTTCGTTTTCCATCAGGTGGTAAAGCTCGGTCATGAAGGTGTTGTCCTGCGGGGAGAGCACATTCTCCTCAATCTCATCCGTTTGGGTGGAACGGCTCAGGAGGCTGCGCACTTTCTCACGGTTCTTCAGCTGGGACTTGATAAGCGCCAGCAGGTAGTTGGGCTCGAAAGGTTTCGTTACGTAGGCATCTGCACCGGTATTCAGACCTTCCACCTGGTTCTCTACAGTAGCTTTGGCTGTTACCAGTATCACGGGGATGTGGCATAGTTGCAAGTCTTCCTTTATCTGGCGGCAGAGGTCGTAACCGTTTCTTCCGGGCATCACTACATCGCTCAGTACGAGGTCGGGAGCTTCTTCGCTCATGGCTTTGAAGGCGCTGTCGGCATCGAAGCGGCAGACGACTTTGTAGACGGGAGAAAGCAGGGCCTTCAGGTAGTGGGCTACTTCCGTATCATCGTCTACCACCAGCAGGGTTTGCTTTTGTTGCCGGATGCTCTCTGTGTTTTCCAGTTGATACTGTTCTTCTGTTTGTATCGGAAACGCCTTGTTCTGTTCTTCTTCGGGGAGGGTACATTCTTCGGGGGTATAGGAGAGGTCATTCACCGGCAGCAGCAGGGTGAAGACGGCTCCGCTTCCTTCGGTACGGTTGCCGGCTTTCAGATAGCCGTGATGCAGCAGCGCCAGGCTGCGGGCATAGTACAAGCCGATGCCGGTTCCCCAGTTATAGGTGCCTTTGGATTGATTGTCCAGTTGGTAGTAGCGTTCGAATACCTTCTCCAGCTGTTCCTCGGGGATTCCGTGGCCACTGTCTGCCACGGCAACTTTGACGTACTGTGTGTCGATGTCTTTGTCTGTCAGCGTAAAGAGGTGCGCAGCCTCTTCGCGGGTAATGACGTCGAAGCACAGTTCCACTTTCCCGCCGTTCGGAGTGAACTTCAAGGCGTTTGAAAGCAGGTTTCCTACAATCTTGTCCAGCTTGTCCACGTCCAGCCACATGAGGAAAGTATCCTCCAGACCATAAGTGTTTAGTGCGATGCCTTTCTCGTTGGCGTTGATGCGGAAAATGTCTACAAAACGTTGTAGTTGCGAGATGATGTCAGTCCGTTTCACCCGCAGCTTCAGGGTGTCATTCTCCAGTTTGTTGAAGTCCATCAGCTGGTTCACCAGACGGAGCATGCGCCCCACACTGCGTTGTACAATGTAGAGTAGCTGCTTGTTCTCTCCCTCTATCTTGGGACTTTCGCAAAGTTGTGTCACCGGGCCCGAAATCATGGTGAGCGGGGTGCGGAACTCGTGCGAGATGTTGGCAAAGAAACTCATGTTCATGCGGTTCACCCGTTGTTCCTGCTCCTTCTCAAGTTTGGCACGCCGGGTGGTTTCTTTTTCCTGCTTGATACTCAGCCAGGCACGGATGAAGATGCCGATGATGGCGGCGGCAATGAGCAGATAGATGCACCATGCCCACCACGTTTGCCAAGGGGCGGGCTCGACGATGATGCGTATGGAGTTCTCTGTCTCTACGATGCTCTTGTCGTTATTGGTAATCTTCACTTTGAAGGTATAGGCTCCTGCGGGCAGGTTGGCGTAGTAGGCCTCGCGGTTGTTGCGGGCGTCAATCCAGTATTTGTCGAAACCTTCCATGCAATAATAGTAGTGTATGCGCTCGTGCTCGCAGTAGTCCAGTGCGGCAAAGGAGATGCTGAAGCCGTTTTCGTCATGCTTCAGGTGGATGTCCGGTTTGTAGGAAAGGTGCTTGTCGATGTTCTTGCCGTCTTGCGGATGTGCCAGTTGGTTATGAATCTTCAAGTCCTCGAAGAGTAGCGGGATGTTCCGCTTGTTGCTTACGTCCATGGGGTTGAAGAAGGTCAGCCCGTGTGTACCGCCAAAGACCAGCGTGCCGTCCGGCAGGCGGCAGGAAGAGCGGTCGTAGAACTGGTTGCCGCCTATCCCGTCGGCAGCATAATAATTGGTGAACTTCTCTACGGTACGGTCATACTTTCCCAGTCCGTATTGTGTTCCTACCCAGATATTTCCTTGTGCATCCTCTTCAATGCTCGAAATGTCCAGGCAGGGCGTGCCTTGCACTGTCCGCAGTTTGCCGGTGGCAGGAGAGTAGTGCAGCAGTCCGTTGCTGACGGTACCTATCCATACGTCCTCGCGGCTGTCCTTGAAGAGGGCGGTGGGGATGAATACCGACCGTTGGATGCAGGCCTTCCAGTCTTCCTCATTGAAGGGTGTTTCTTCATTTTTCCAGGTATCCGGATTAATCTGTTTGATGGGACTCATAAAGGCAGCTGCCCATATCTTGCCGTTGCTCAATGGGAGTATCCCGGGGATGAAAGTCCCCATCTGAGGGAAGGTCGGCACTTGTGTGAATTCCTTTTCATCCCGTCTCATCGCGTAGAACAGATAGCTGCTCGTCCCTACCCAAAGGGTACCCCGGCCATCTTGAGCAAAGGACATCGGCATAAAGAGGTCGTAGATGTTTTCGGCTTGAAGCGTTCCGTTTGTGTAGCGGCACTTCAGCACTTTGCTTGCAAAAGTAGCTCCCAGCCAGATGTTGTTCTCATTGTCCACAAAGACGCGTGTCACATCAGCTTTCTCCGAGTAATCTTGTTTGAAGAGTTTCTGCATGTCTGTCTGCTTCACTTCACCGCTGTCCATGTTGTAGACGTACAACCCGTCCATCAGGGTGGCTATCCAGAGGTTGCGTTCCTTGTCTATGGCTACGGATATTACGGATTTGTCCTTTAAGCATGAGTTGAGGTAGTTGTTGGTATTGAAGCGCTCTTTGTAGTTGTAGCGTACGGTGTAGCCCTGGTCCACAGAGCCTATCCAAAGGTTCTTCTGCGAGTCGGTAAACATCCGGCTTATCTTGGAGCGGGGTGCTTCGAAGGGAAAGCCGTTCTCGTTCTGGTGTATCACGTAGTTTTCTATATGGTTATAGAGGAACATTCCGTGCTTGTCCGTATTCAGCAGCAGGCTGTTGCTGCCGTAGGGGTGAATGTAGCTGATGTTGGCACGTGCCAGTAGCGGATGATTCCGGATGGCTTCGGGCAGGTCGGTGAACGTGCGCGAATGGGTATCGAATAAGGTGAGCTGATGGTTTCCCGCTAACCATAGTTCTCCATTGCTTTGCATAAAGAAGCAGGTGGGGAAGTTTTTTAGCGGAATGGAGTCCTCCATTGCCAGGGTAGAAGAGTTATAGCAGCGCAATGACAGCGGGTTGGCGGCCCATAACTTGTTGCTTTGGTCTATGAAGCAGCGCACGTTGTAGGTGTAGTGCCAATCGAATCTTTTGATAGGTACGTCGAACTCCCCCGTTTCTGGGTTGTAGACAGCCAAGTGATGCATCATGTTGAGGAATATCCGTCCCTCTTTGTTCTCGAGCATCTGGATACCGTTCTTGTTGGATATGTTTAGTGGGATGCGGCGGAAGTTGTCTTTGTCGGTGTACAGACTGGTGCCGTTCACGGTGACTACCCACAGCCGTCCTTTCGAGTCGCGGAAGAGGTCGTTGATTTGGTTGTCGGGCAAGTCCAGCGAGTCGTCCGTACAGTAATATTGGTGGTATTCATGTACATTGTATTTGTTCAGTCCCCGGAAGGTCCCTACCCAGATGTGTCCCTGTGCATCTTCGGCAAAAGAAGTGACCTTTTGGTTGGAGAGGTCATTGGTGATGACGGGGCTTTCGATGCTGTCTTCCGGCGCGGTCTTTGTATCCGACGGGCTGCATGCCGTAATCAAACACGATAGAAACAAGTACTTAATGTATTTCATATATATAGTTAAAGGTTGAAACGCTCAAGAATCTTCTGCATTACGATGCGAAAATACTTATAATAATTGAGAGAGAGACTGCCGGACAGCATGTTTTGAACGAATATGCAAATATTTGAACGTAGGGAAAAGTGGTTTTGAACATTAGGGAAACTCGTTTGAATACTGTAGAAAATCCTTCTGGGAGGAATACGCTAATATTGCAATTGTAAAACATAAAACTAATACATAATATGAAAAAGCAATTCTTGTCAGTGCTAGCGTTCTCCGCCATCCTACTTTCCTCGTGCGGAGGGACAGCCAAAATAGAGAAAGCATCTGCTTGCATGCAGGAGGGGGAGATAATGGCTTCTTCGGCAACCGCCATTGCCGAGACTGAATCGGGAAAAGTAGCCGGATATGTGGAAAATGGTATCTATATATATAAAGGTATCCCGTATGCCAAAGCCGAACGTTTTATGCCGCCCGTGGCCGCCGATAAATGGGAAGGCGTCCGCAGTAGCCGTGCCTATGGTCCTACTTGTCCGCAAGGCAAGCGTATGGGATGGTACAGCGACGAGCAGGCGTTTGCCTTCAACTGGGATGACGGTTATTCCGATGAAAACTGTCTGCGGGTGAATATCTGGACACCGGGGCTGAAAGACGGAAAGAAACGCCCCGTCATGGTGTGGCTGCATGGTGGAGGTTATTCCGCCGGCAGTGGACAAGAGCTTCCCTCGTATGACGGAACAAATCTGGCAAAGAAAGGGGATGCAGTGGTTGTGACGCTGAATCATCGTCTCAACGTCCTGGGTTTTCTCGACCTTTCCGCTTATGGCGATAAATATGCAAAATCGGGCAATGCCAGACTGCTTGACCTGGTGGCGGCATTGCAATGGGTGAATAAGAATATAGAAGCCTTCGGCGGAGATGCCCGGAATGTTACCATTTTCGGTCAGTCCGGTGGGGGAGGCAAGGTCTCTACACTGCTTGCCACGCCATCGGCGAGAGGTTTGTTCCATAAAGCCATTGTACAGAGCGGGTCTATGCTCCGCACGATGGAACAGAAATACTCTCGTCGCATTGGTAGTGCAGTGATGGAGGAGTTGGGACTGAATGCTTCGCAGATAGACGAACTACAGAAAGTACCTTACGACAGATTGCTTGCCGCAGGCGAAAAGGCCGTTGCCAAAATGCGTGTGGAGGCTGATAAAGAGGGAGTGGCTTCCTTTATCTTCGGCTGGGCTCCCACGGTGGATGGCGATGTACTGCCGGCACAGCCTTTCGACCCTCAGGCTCCGGCGCAAAGCAAAGACATTCCGGTGATGATAGGCACTACCCTGCACGAGTTTACCGCAAGCACTTACTTCCCTCCTTTGCGGAGTATGACGAAAGAGCAGGTTGTGGAGCAGATTAAAAAGAAATATGGTGAACGCACGGATGATTTTCTGAAAGCTTTTGAGCAGGCCTATCCCGGTTATCAGCCCAAGGACCTAGTGGATGTGGACATTATTTTCCGACCCAGCGCAGTGGAGCAGGCCAAACTGAAGTCGGCACAGCAAGGTGCACCGGTCTATATGTATATGTTTGCTTGGGAATCGCCCGTGATGGACGGAATACTCCGCAGTACGCATTGTATGGAGATTCCTTTTGTATTCAACAATGCCGTGCGCCACGCTTCGATGACCGGAGGTGGAAAGGCGGCACAAGTGCTGGCGGACAAGATGAGCAGTGCCTGGCTGAACTTTGCCCGTACGGGAAATCCCAATGCCGAAGGCTTGCCCGAGTGGGAACCTTATACAGCCGATAAGGGAGCAACGATGATTTTCGATAATGATTGTGGCATGAAGTACAATCATGACAAGGAACTGCTTGAGGTGGTGATGGCATTTCCGGTACGTGGTTTCTGATGCAGATATCCAATGAAGAACGAATATAACCCCTTTTATTAATAAATCTAATTAAACAACTAATGAAAAGCATTATGAAAAACAATGAAGTGAAAAGGCTGGCGATGTCAGTACTTTTCCTTTTGGCTGGGATGCCTTTCCTGCTGGCACAGAGCCAGATAAAGGTGTCTGGTAAAGTGACCGATGACCTGAAGGAGTCTATGATTGGTGTAAGTGTATTCGAAAAGGGTACAACGAACGGTGTGATTACCGACTTGGACGGTAACTATATGCTGTCCGTCAAGGAGGGTGCCGTTATCGTTTATTCTTATATCGGCTACGTTACACAGGAGAAGAAAGCCGTGCCCGGAGTGATGAACGTCACATTGAAGGAAGATACCAAGACACTGGACGAAGTGGTGGTAGTGGGCTACGGTGTACAGAAGAAGAGCTCTGTTACGGGTGCCATTTCCCAGGTGAAAGCCGAGGATATGCAGAACCGTACCATTAGCAATGCACCTGCTGCCTTGCAAGGCAAGACTGCCGGTGTGCAGGTTATCCAGACCTCTGCCGCACCGGGCTCCTCGCCTACGGTACGTGTGCGCGGCTACTCGTCCAATGTATCTTCCAATCCGCTTTATGTGGTGGATGGTGTCCGTCTGTCTGACATCAGTGGCATTGATCCCAATGACATTGCTTCCATGGAAGTGCTGAAAGACGCTGCTTCTGCCGCTATCTACGGTGCTGAGGCGGGCAATGGCGTGGTACTCATTACCACGAAAAAAGGTAAGTCCGGTCAAGGCAAGATTACGTACGATTTTCAGTTCTCCTCCCAATCGCTGGCACGTGTGCCCAAGATGCTGAGTGCTGAACAGTACATAGATTACATGGTAGAGGCGAATACCTTCACGGAAGATTATCTGTTGCAGAACTGGGACGGTGTGACCAATACGGCCTGGACCGATGTGGCTTTTGAAAACAGCCGCATGCAGAAGCATAACATTGCGTTTACTAACGGCAGCGATAGAGGGAATTATTATCTCTCCCTGACCTATCTGGACGATAATGGTATCGTGAAAGGAAATGCCGATACTTATAAACGCTTGACTGCTACCATCAACTCTGAATATGAAATCAAGCCATGGCTGAAAGTGGGAACCACCAACCAGATAGAAAAATACAACGTACGGAGTGTCTCCACCAATAATGAGTATGGCAGCTTGCTGACTTCCATATTGCAGCTCGACCCGCTGACTCCGGATACTTATACATACGAAAACTTGCCCACCCATATGCTGACCGCCCTGAATAGTGGCAAGCACTTGTTGCAGGATGACAATGGAAACTATTATGCCGTTTCAAAATTCTTTGCAGGTGAACAATACCATCCTATGATTATGCGTGACAATAATATCGGTAAGAACAGCGGTTTCAACGTAAGCGGTTCTGCGTATGCGGACTTCAAGCCTTTCAAGGGTTTTACCTTTACCTCCCGTTTCGGTTACCGCTTGTCCGGTACCCGTAGCTCTACAACGAGCCTTCCTTTCTATGGCAATGCTACGCAAAGCCGTGACTATGTCGGCCAAAGCAATACCTCGTCCACTACCATTTATTATCAGTGGGAGAACTTTGCCAATTACATGAAGACCTTCGGGCAACATACGGTGACAGCCATGGTAGGTATGTCATACCAGGAATCCACTTACGATTACGTAAACGGCAGTCTTTCTCCCAATGAAGAGGATGCACTGAAAAAGAATGATCCGTTGTTCTACTATTTGAATTACGCTTCAGCTTCTGCCATCAAAGGGGTGGGTGGCGAGAAGACGCGTTCAGCCAAGCTCTCTTACTTCGGCCGTGTAGGTTATGAGTTTGCAGGCCGTTATTTGTTGCAGGCATCTCTACGTGCGGATGCAGCTGACCTTTCTCTGCTTCCTGCCACGAACCGCTGGGGATATTTTCCTGCAGTGTCCGTAGGGTGGACAGTTTCCGAAGAAAATTTCTTTGCTCCCCTGAAGGAACATGTCAGCAGTCTGAAACTGCGTGCCAGTTGGGGACAGAACGGTAGCTTGGCTGCATTGAGCGGATATGCTTATAGTACTGACATGGCATTGGGAGGCCTTTATCCTTTTGTAATGGGGAATTCGTACATTACCAGTGCTGCTCCTTCCACAATGGGTAACGATGAGCTGAAATGGGAAACCTCCGAACAAATAAATGTGGGTATCGACGCACGTTTCTTGAATGACCGTCTGACTTTCAGTGTGGATTATTTCGATAAAAAAACGAAAGACCTGCTGGTGTCCGGCACTACTCCGTCATTGATTATCGGTGGTTCAACCTCTCCGATGAATGCCGGTAATGTAAGCAATAAAGGCTGGGAGTTCGAGTTGGGATGGAGGGACCGTATCGGTAGTTTCAACTATGGTGTGCGTGCTAATCTTGCAACTCTGAAAAACAAAGTAACCTATATAGACCCATCCATCACCCGTCTTTCGGGCGTAAATTTCCACACCAGTACCATTACTTATTTTGAGGAGGGATATCCGGTGTACTATTTCCGTGGATACAAGTTCAAAGGTGTTGACCCGGCAACCGGTGATCCTACATTCTATGACTTGGATGAGAGCGGTGACCTGAATGATGGTGACTTGGCATATATCGGTGATGCCATTCCTGACTTTACTTATGGTATTACTTTGACAGCCGGATGGAAAGGTTTTGACTTGACTGTGTTCGGAACGGGCTCGCAAGGTAATGACATTTTTAATTGTATCAACCGACCTGACTTTGCTGCTTCCAATAAGCTGAGAGAGGTGTTTTATGACAATCGTTGGACAGCTTCCAATCCCAATGGGTCGGTACCCCGTGCCGGTGCTACCAATATGGATAAATATCAGATTTCTGATGCATTGGTCTATGACGGTTCTTTCTTCAAAATCAAGCAGATTCAGTTGGGATACACGTTCCCGAAGAATTGGATGAAGAAACTTTGTGTCGGTAACCTCCGCGTTTATGGTTCTTTGGATGATTTCTTCACGTTCACCAAGTACCCGGGCTTTGATCCGGAAGCAGCTGCCAATTCCACGTCAGGTATGGGAATCGACAAAGGTTCTTATCCTTGTTCCAAGAAAGTGGTGTTAGGCTTTAACATTGAATTTTAATAAACCTCAAATTGATACTGATAATGAAAACTAAATATGTTTATATACTGATGCTGGGGTTATTCTCCGTCTTCAGTACCGGTTGTGAAGACCGCCTTGATATAGCAAAACATGGAAATATGGGTAGTCAGGAAGATTTTTATAAGACTGATGACGATGCCATACAAGCTTTGGCTTCTCTGTATAGCAGTTGGGGAGGCAATTACTACAACTGGTTTTTCACGAAGAATCTGTTGGCCGATGATGTTTGGGCTGGAGGTGGCTCGCGGGGTGACAACTCTCAAATGGAGCAGCTGAATGAATATACATTTGACACGGACCATGGCATGGTGGAGGGTATGTATTCGGGCATGTACGGCATCATTTATAAGTCGAATCTGATTATTGATTTGTTGGAGCCGGATACGGAAGTCAAGAAACGTGCTGTTGCCGAAGCCAGGTTTTTCCGCGCATGGTCGAATTTCGAACTGGTCACTCTGTTTGGTACGGCTCCGGTGGTGGACCATTTGTTGACTCCGGGCGAATATCGCCTCGGCAATAGTACGCCGGAGGTTATGTGGGCATTGATAGAGAGCGATTTGACGGAGGCTATAAATTCTAATGCGCTTCCTTCCAAATCGGATGTGAACGACAGTGAGACGGGTATTCGGGTTACGAAGGAGGTGGCGCAGGCTATGCTGGGTAAAGCTTATTTGTTTCAGGGGAAGTATGGCGATGCTGCCGGTATTCTGGATAAAGTCATAGAGTCTGGTAAATACGCGCTCTATACGGGTGATTATGATAAACTGCTGCACGTAGCTGCCAATGGCTGTTGCGAGTCTATGCTGGAAGTGCAGAAACGCAATGATTCTGAGCAAGCCTGGACCCAGATGACAATGACCTTCATTATGCAGGGGTGGCGTACGGAGAAACTGACACTGAGTAGCGAGGCCTCTTTCTACATAGCCACGGGTACTTACGGCTTCATGAATCCGACAAAGAATTTGTATGAAGCTTTTGTTGCCATGGAAGGTGAAAATGGCTATCGACTGAACGGTTCCATCCGTACGGCAGCCCAATTGGAAAATCTTGGCATTTCTTTGCAGGCAGGAGCGAACCTGGTGGGACACGAAGGATATTTTATGTGGAAGAACCGTGCTCTGAAAGAGGACTGTGTATATGATGCTTCCTACTTTCAAGCCTTGCAGTACATTAACCTGCGCGTGATGCGTTATGCTGAAGTGTTGTTGCTGGCTGCTGAAGCACATGTGCAGAACGGCAATAGCGGTAAAGCATTGGAATACGTCAACCAGATACGTTCCCGTGCCCAACTGACTGGCCTGACTTCTGTAACATTGGATGATGTGAAGAAAGAAAAGCGTCTGGAACTTTGTCTGGAGAGTGTGCGCTTCCAGGATTTGGTACGTTGGGGCGATGCCGAAACAGTAATGGCCAATCAAGGTAAGGAAATACCGAGCTATTCTTCCAAGGGTACAGAATTCCAGTACCGGAATTCCACTTATGGCTTCAAACCGAAGCATAAGTTGTTGCCTATACCGCGCAAGGAGCTTGAACTGAATCCGAATATGGTGCAGAATGAAAACTGGTAGGAAAAGAAACTGATATATATCATGACAAAAGAAATCATAAGTTTTTATTTTTGCATAACCGTTTCTGATACCTTACCCTTGATGTATCATAAATATGAGAAACATTAAAATCTAAAATATCATGAAGAAAGTCTTATTTACTTTTCTGGCTATTTTCACCATGCTGACGGCATACGCACAATTCCCCGGGTGGGGACCGCAGAGCAAAGTGGTGACGGACAGTATCTACAGCAAGATATTGGATGCAAACCGGCAGTTTACAATTTATTTCCCTCAAAGTTATGAGGTGGATGCTACGAGAAAATACCCGATTCTCTATCTGCTGCATGGCATGTCGGGAGTAAACACCAGTTGGTTCAACGACCAGCGCTGCAAGGATGTGATGGACCAGCTGACGGCATCGGGTGAGGCTTGCGAGATGATTATCGTAAGCCCTAATGCCAGAGGAAATCCGGCCACTTGCTGGAACGGCTACTTCAACATGCCGGGATGGGCTTACGAAGATTTCTTCTATAAGGAGTTCCTTCCTTATATAGAGAAGACCTACCGGGTGAAAGGTGATAAGCAGCATCGTGCCATTGCCGGACTTTCTATGGGCGGAGGTGGAACGACGAGCTATGCACAACGCTATCCGGATATGTATTGTGCTGCCTATGCCATGAGTGCTTTGATGAATATCCCCGTCAGTGGTGAGGAGGCGGGAAAAGACCCCGACCCCACAAACAAGATGGCTGTGCTGACGCGTTCTGTGCAGGAACATAGTTGCATCAGGTATGTGGCTGAGGCGGATGATGCGCGTAAGGCACAGCTTCGTACAGTACAGTGGTTTGTGGATTGCGGAGATGATGACTTTCTGCTGGACCGTAATATAGAGTTTTTCCAAGCGATGCGTAATGCCGGTATTCCTTGTCAGTTCCGTGTGCGGGACGGCGGACATACCAGCGAATATTGGCATTCGGCACTTTATACGTGTCTGCCTTTTGTAAGTCGTTGCTTTGCTGAATAACAGAATTACATACTAATATAAGAAATTATGAAAAGATTATTAAGTTTGGCAGCTATGCTGCTGGTCTGCTGTGTCACCCTTTTTGCACAGCAAGCTCTTTGGGGAGGTGCGGCAGTTGTCTCTCCTGATATTCATGACGACAACACGGTTACTTTTCGCTTGAAAGCTCCTAAGGCTGTAAGGGTGCAGATTACCGGTGATTTTTTGCCTCCACAAACTATTAAGACTCCTCGTGGCGATTATGATGCACCGGGCATTGCCGATTTGACAGAGGGGAAGGACGGCGTTTGGGAATTTACTACTCCCGAACCGTTGAAGCCGGAACTTTATGGATACTCCTTTATTGTGGATGGATTGAGAATGATGGACCCGAGCAATGTTTACATGATTCGGGATGTGGCTACCGTAACCAATGTATTTATCATCGGTGGCGATCGTGCCGATTTGTATAAAGTGAATAAGGTACCTCATGGAACGGTAAGTCGTATGTGGTACAATAGTCCTTCGCTGGGAATGGACCGCCGTCTGACGATTTACACTCCGGCTGGTTATGAAACCAGCGGCAAGCGTTATCCGGTATTCTATCTGCTTCATGGTGCAGGTGGTGATGAGGAAGCTTGGATTGCTCTTGGCCGTACTTCGCAGATATTGGATAATCTTATCGCACAGGGCAAGGCTAAACCTATGATTGTAGTGATGACCAACGGCAATGCTTGGCAAGATGCTGCTGCAGGTGAGTCTCCCAAGGGTTTTGTTGCCCCGTCCATGCGTCCCGACGAAAGAACGAAGGTGGCGGAAGGCGCTTTTGAACTGTCGTTCCCCGAAATCGTGAAGTTTGTGGAGAAGAATTTCCGCACTATGGCCAATAAGAAGAACCGTGCCATTGCCGGGCTTTCTATGGGTAGTTTCCACTCTTGCAATATTTCCAAGTATTACCCGGACATGTTCGACTATGTAGGTCTTTTCTCCGGTGCAAGTACCGGCAACGATAAATCGACTTGTCCGGTCTATACTGACTTCGAAGGTAAGCTGAAGACTCAGTTTGCCAAGAAACCGGCCCTTTACTTCATAGCATGCGGCAAGACGGACTTTGTTTATAAAGGTGTGGCCGACTTCCGAAAGTTACTTGACGACAATGGTTATAAATACGAGTATCTTGAAACGGGCGAGGGTCATATCTGGAGGAATTGGCGCATCTATCTGACGGAGTTCGCGCCAAAGTTGTTTAAGTGATTTTGTGCGGATTGATTCATCCTAATAATAAAATAACATACGTATAATGAAAAGAATTTCTATTTTGTCAGCTTTGTTGCTGATGTGTGCGATGACTTTCGCGCAACAAGCTCTCTGGGGAGGCGCCCCAGTAGTATCACCTGAGATACATGACAACAACACAGTAACTTTCCGCCTGAAGGCGCCGAAAGCCGTAAAGGTGCAAGTGACCGGTGATTTCCTGCCTACGCAGAAAATCAAGACTCCTTTCGGTGAGTTCGACGGGCCGGGCGTGGCCGACCTGAAAGAGAACAAGGACGGCGTATGGGAATTTACTACTCCCGAACCGTTGAAACCGGAACTCTATAGTTACACTTTCCTGGTGGACGGACTGAAAATCAACGACCCCTCCAACGTTTATATGATTCGCGACGTGGCAAGCGTAACGAATGTGTTCATCATCGGCGGTGACGAGCGCATCGACCTCTACAAAGTGAATAAAGTTCCTCATGGAACGGTATCTAAGGTATGGTATAACAGCCCCACGCTGGGTATGGACCGTCGCCTGACTGTCTATACGCCTGCCGGATATGAGACAAGCGGCAAGCGTTACCCCGTCTTCTACCTGCTGCACGGCATGGGTGGTGACGAGAACGCATGGAGCGAACTGGGACGTACGGCACAGATTCTGGACAACCTTATCGCACAAGGCAAGGCTAAACCGATGATTGTAGTAATGACCAACGGCAACGCTGCATTGGAAGCTGCTCCGGGTGAATCTTCACTGGGCTTTGCTGCTCCCAGCATGAATCTGCCCAAGACGATGGAAGGTTCTTTCGAAACAGCTTTTCCCGACGTGGTGAAATTCATTGATAAGACTTACCGTACACAAGCTACAAAGAAGGGACGTGCCATTGCCGGATTGTCTATGGGAGGTTTCCATTCCATGCACATCTCCAAGCAATATCCGGACATGTTCGACTACGTAGGTCTGTTCTCGGCTGCTATCATGCCCAATAAAGATGTGAAGTCTCCGATTTATGACAACCTCGAGGCTAAGCTGAAAACTCAGTTTGCCAAGAAACCGGCACTTTACTATATCGCTATCGGCAACAAAGACTTTTTGTTCCAGGCCAACAACGACTATCGTAAGATGCTGGACGAGAAAGGGTACAAGTATGAATATTATGAAACCGGCGAAGGTCATATCTGGAAGAACTGGCGTATCTATCTGACAGAGTTCGCACCGAAATTATTTAAATAAAATGATGAAGAAGAATCTTGTATCAATGGCAGCTGTCGTGGCTGTTTTATCTGCTTGCGGACCGAGTGTGCCGCAGCTTGGAAAGTCGTCTTTGGATGATGTGATTGGTGCTATGACCTTGGAAGAGAAGGCGCATCTGGTAGTAGGTACCGGTATGGCGGGTTTCTCAGGTGACAGTGCCGTTATCGGTGCGACGCAAAAACTGGTGCCGGGTGCGGCAGGAACCACATACCCGATTGAGCGCCTCGGCATCCCTGCCGTGGTGTTGGCCGATGGTCCCGCCGGACTGCGTATCGACCCAAAACGTGAGGGGGATTCGGCTACGTACTATTGTACTCATTTTCCTATCGGGACTTTGCTCGCTTCTACTTGGGACCAGGAATTGGTGGAAAGTGTAGGTCAGTCCATCGGTAACGAAGTGCTGGAATACGGTGCGGATGTGCTGTTGGCTCCGGCACTGAACATTCACCGTAACCCGCTTTGCGGACGTAACTTTGAGTATTATTCCGAAGACCCGGTGGTTTCGGGTAAGATTGCCGCAGCTTACGTACGTGGTGTACAGAGTAACGGTGTGGGTACCAGCATCAAGCATTTTGCTGTGAACAATCAGGAAACCAACCGTATGGCTACGGATGCACATGTATCTCCACGAGCCCTGCGTGAAATCTACCTGAAAGGATTCGAGATTGTAGTGAAGGAATCCGCTCCCTGGACCGTGATGTCCTCATACAACTACCTGAACGGTGTCTATACTTCGGAAAACAAGGAGTTGCAGACAACGATGCTGCGCGATGAATGGGGCTTCAAGGGCATGGTGATGACCGACTGGTTTGGTGGTAAAGATGCTGTGGCACAGATGGTGGCAGGCAACGACATGTTACAGCCTGGTCTGCCCAAGCAGTACGAAGCCATCGTGAAGGGTGTGCAGGACGGAGCGTTGGACGAAGCCATTCTCAATCAGAATGTGAAGCGCATTTTGGAAATGATTCTCCAGACTCCCCATTTCAAGGGATATAAATATTCCAACAAGCCTGATTTGAAAGCACATGCTGCCGTTACCCGCCAGTCGGCGACAGAAGGCATGGTATTGCTGAAGAACGACAACGGTGCTCTGCCGTTGGCAGCAGACGTGAAGAACGTGGCACTCTTCGGTTGTACTTCCTACGACTTCATTGCCGGAGGTACAGGTTCGGGCAATGTGAATCGTGCTTACACTGTTTCGCTATTGGACGGCTTGAAGAATGCCGGCTATGTGGTGGATGAAGCGCTGAAGAATAGCTATGAAGCTTACCTGAAAGCAGAAAAAGAACGTCTGGCCAAAGATAAGAAAGAGTGGTTTATGCCCGACGAGCGTCCTGCCGAGATGGCTGTGTCCGCACAAGTTATCCGCGAGCAGGCTGCCAAGGCCGATGTGGCACTGGTAACTCTGGGTCGTACTTCCGGTGAGTTCCTCGACCGCATGGTAGCCGACTTCAACCTCACCAAAGAGGAGCAGGACATGCTGAAAGCCGTGTCTGCTGCTTTCCATGCTGCCGGAAAAAAGGTGGTGGTGGTACTCAACATCGGTGGTGTGATTGAAACTGCTTCTTGGAAGTCTGTTCCCGATGCCATTCTTTGTGCATGGCAGGCAGGCCAGGAGGGAGGAAACAGTGTGGCTGACGTGTTGAGTGGCAAGGCTTCTCCTTCGGGTAAGCTGACAATGACTTTCCCGGTGAAGTTTGAAGATGCCGCTTCTTCCGCCAACTTCCCGATAGACATGCGCGTAAGCACCGACCTCGTGAACAAGGGCGAGAAGAAGAGTGACGTGAAGGATGTGGATTATACCAATTACGAAGAGGATATCTACGTGGGTTACCGTTACTTCGACACCTTCGGCAAGCAGGTGTCCTATCCTTTCGGTTACGGTCTTTCCTATACCACTTTTGCTTACGACAAGGCTGTTGTCAAGGCTGACAACGGCGTCTATACCGTATCTGTGGAAGTGAAGAACACCGGTAAGGTAGCGGGTAAGGAAGTGGTTCAGCTTTATGTATCCGCTCCCGATGCTGCAGACGCCAACAAACCCGAAAAGGAACTGAAAGCCTTTGCCAAGACCAAGGAACTGAAACCGGGCGAAGCTACTGTGGTGACGCTGAAAGTGAATGCTGCCGACCTGGCTTCCTATGATGAGGCTGCATCTGCATGGGTGGTAGCTCCTGGAAACTATAAGTTCCTTGTTGGAGCCTCCTCGCGCGATATCAAGGCTACACTGGAGGCTGAAGTAGCTGCCGCAACGGATAAGACAAATGATATTCTGAAGCTGGAAGAATCTATCAAGACCCTAAAAAGATAACAAAACTTACCCTAAAATACATCCTGCTATACCCCTTAGTGTAGCAGGATGTTGCTATCTTTGCAGCCATAAAACCAAAATTATATCCATGAATAAAAAGTTAATCTTATCTTTAGCCCTGTCAGGGTTAGTATTTACTGCTACGGCGCAGACCACTGTTGCGCCTGCCATTCCAAGAGACGAGAAAATAGAACAGCAGATTGAGACTTTGCTGAAGAAGATGACGCTTGATGAGAAGGTCGGTCAGATGTGTGAACTCACTATCGACCTCCTGCAGAAACGCGCCAATCCCTTTGCTGGTCTTGATCCGAAGAATATCACAGTGAAGGACCTGCAAAAAATCGTCAAGAGATACAAGCTTGAAAAGGAATTCAAGCTGGACAAGGAAATGCCTTCGCAAGAAGTGATGATGCGGCTCTATATGCGTATCCAGGGTATTGAGAATGCCAAGGGCTTCCAGTTGGACGAGGCGATGCTCGATTCTGTCATCGGAAAATACAAAGTAGGCTCCATCTTGAACGTGCCCAACGGTGTGGCACAGAGCGTAGAGAAGTGGCAGGAAATCATCAAACGCATTCAGGAGAAATCCATGGAGGTGATGGGTATTCCTTGTGTGTACGGTGTAGACCAGATACACGGAACTACCTATACGTTGGGCGGTACTTTCTTCCCGCAAGGCGTCAATATGGGAGCTACCTTCAACCGTGAACTGACTCGCGAAGGTGCACGCATCTCTGCTTATGAAACAAAAGCGGGAAGCATTCCCTGGACATATGCCCCGGTGACCGACCTCGGACGTGACCCGCGCTGGCCTCGTATGTGGGAAAACTATGGTGAAGACGCCTACGTCAATGCCGAAATGGGACGTGAAGCAGTTATCGGTTTCCAGGGCGAGAACCCCAACCTGATTGGCGAGAACAACGTTGCCGCTTGTATGAAGCACTATATGGGTTATGGTGTTCCCGTTTCCGGTAAGGACCGTACACCGTCTTCCATCACCGAGCAGGATATGCGTGAGAAGCATTTCGCTCCTTATCTGGAAATGGTGAAGGCTGGTGCCCTCTCCGTGATGGTGAACTCTGCCATGAACAACGGTCTGCCTTTCCATGCCAACTATGAGCTGCTGACTAAGTGGCTGAAAGAAGACCTCAACTGGGACGGTATGATTGTGACTGACTGGGCAGACATCAACAACCTTTATAGCCGCGACCACATTGCCAAGGATAAGAAGGAAGCCATCAAGCTTGCCATCAATGCCGGTATCGACATGTCTATGGACCCGTACGACTGGAAGTTCTGTACACTCTTGAAGGAGCTGGTGGAAGAAGGCGAAGTCCCCATGAGCCGCATTGACGATGCTGTCCGTCGTGTACTGCGCCTGAAGTACCGTCTCAATCTGTTTGAAAAGCCCTATTATGATTTGAAAGACTTCCCCTTGTTCGGTGGTGCAGAACATGCCGCCGCCGCACTCCAGGCTGCCGAAGAATCTTTGGTACTCCTGAAGAATACAGACGGTATATTGCCGCTGGCAAAAGGCAAGAAGTTGCTGGTTACCGGTCCGAATGCCAACTCCATGCGTTGCCTCAACGGCGGCTGGTCCTACTCCTGGCAGGGTGACAAGGCCGATGAGCATGCAGGCCAATATAATACCATCCTCGAGGCCTTCACCAATAAATTCGGTGCGGAGAATATCATCTACGAAGCCGGCGTCACTTATAAGCAAGGTGGCAACTGGTGGGAAGAAAACACTCCGGAGATAGAGAAAGCTGTAGCTGCCGCTGCGGGTGCCGACTACATTGTGGCTTGCATCGGTGAGAACTCTTACTGCGAGACTCCGGGTAATTTGACAAACCTTACCCTCTCCCAGAATCAGCTCGACCTGGTGAAAGCTCTTGCCAAGACCGGTAAACCCATCGTCCTGGTACTAAACGAAGGCCGTCCCCGTCTGATTGCCGACATCGAGCCACTGGCTAAAGCGGTTGTCAATACTATGCTTCCGGGCAACTATGGTGGCGATGCGTTGGCAAACCTCATTGCCGGCGACGCCAACTTCAGCGGAAAGATGCCTTTCACTTATCCGAAAGAAATCAACTCTCTGATTACGTACGACTACAAACCGTGCGAACACATCGGCAAGCAGATGGAAGGTGCTTATAACTACGATGCGCAAGTATCTGTACAGTGGGCGTTCGGTTATGGATTGAGT
>Ga0129308_1001776_pt1 | contig 20774 bp, 18 predicted proteins | sample L827metagenome_FD_94440 | JGI IMG/M metagenome (GOLD analysis project Ga0129308, IMG submission 94440) | Ring-tailed lemur group fecal microbial communities from Wisconsin, USA - L827 metagenome | ecosystem: Host-associated > Mammals > Digestive system > Large intestine > Fecal | place: USA... | reverse complement strand
TTTTTATAGCGTAACATGCATGGAATATATTGTCAATCCTTATTTTTCCATATCTTCTATTTTTTCTCTCAAGGCGTGGATAGCATCTGAAACACCGCCGACATGATCGATGATCCCAGCATCAACCGCCTCCTGTCCAAACAAAATCGTTCCCACATCATTGGACATATTATCGCTGCAGTTCATCAATTCTACAATACGCTCCCGCTTGGCCATGGAATGTCTCTCAATAAAATCGATAACCCGGTCCTGTGTCTTGCGCATGTAGTCAAACGTCGTCTCCGAAGTAATCACCATGCCAGTTGTACGAATCGGATGCAGGGTCATGGTCGCAGTCGGCGCAATCATCGAAATATCCGTGGCGGTTGCCAGCGGAATCCCAATGCTGTGTCCGCCGCCGAGCACCAGCGACACAGTCGGCTTTGACAGAGTTGCGATCATCTCCGCCAGTGCCAGCCCCGCCTCCACGTCGCCGCCCACTGTATTCAGAATTACCAGCAGCCCTTTCAGCTTCGGATTTTCTTCTACGGCGATGAGCTGCGGGATTAAATGCTCGTACTTGGTCGTTTTGTTTTCCGCAGGCAGCACCGTATGTCCCTCGATGCTCCCGATAATGCTGATATACTGCACGTCGCTTTCAAAATCAGCACCCGTGGACAACAGCCCCAGCTCCTGAATCAGGCTTTTTGTGCTGTCTTCCTCAGCCGCAGTCTTTTTTTCCGTTTCCTGTTCGTTCATCCTCATACTCTCCTTTTTTCATCATAAGTATTATAATAGCGTCATATTTGTCATTAGTATTCACCCGAAAGGAGTTCATTATGCGATTAAGTGAAATCGGAAATAAAGAAATTGTTGATCTGTCTACAGGCTGCACCTACGGTCGCCTTTGGGATGCCGAAATGATTTTTGAAAAGAAAAACGGTAAAATAAAAGCCGTGCTCGTACCTGCCATGCCGAGCTCCGGCTTTATGAAAAAAACACTCAACGGATTATGTGAACTGCCCTGGAGCAGCATCGTGATTATCGGAGAAGACCTGATTATTTTTCAATCTGTCCCCCAGAACTGTTAAGAACACTTCGTTTTAAACTTTCTGTAAAAGGCGGTCTGCAGATGCCATGTTCCGTCACAATCGCTGTAATCAGCGCGTGCTCTGTTACGTCAAATGCAGGATTATAACATTTGACGCCTTCCGGCGCCATCGGTTTCTGATAATGCAGCTCTCTGATTTCCGTCTCCCTGCGCAGCTCGATTGGAATGTCAGCACCGGTCTTGCAGGACAGGTCAATCGTCGAGGTCGGTCCCAGCACATAAAAAGGAATCCCATAGTGCTTCGCAAGAACAGCAACACCGGAAGTCCCGATTTTATTCGCCGTATCGCCATTGGCTGCAACTCTGTCACAGCCGACAAAACACGCCTGTACCCAGCCGTTCTTCATCACCATGGATGCCATATTATCACAGATCAGCGTCACATCAACGCCAGCATTCTGCAGCTCATACGTCGTCAATCTGGCGCCCTGCAGCAGCGGTCTTGTCTCATCTGCGTACACCCGAAAATTCATGCCGCGTTCTGCTCCCAATAAAATCGGACCCAGTGCCGTACCATATCGGGAAGTCGCCAGAGGTCCTGCATTACAATGCGTAAGAATTCCGTCTCCCGATTTGATCAGCTGCAGCCCATACTCCGAAATTGCCGTGCACATTGCAATATCCTCTTGATGAATTGCCAGCGCCTCGCTTCGCAAACGCTGTGCGATCACATCCGCCGTATCGCCCGCTGCAGCTGCCGCCTTTGCCGTCCGCACCATACGTTGCGCCGCCCATTCCAAATTCACGGCAGTCGGTCGGGAGCTTTTCAAATATGCCGCATTTGCACAAACATCTTCCAGCAGAGCCGCACGATCATCACTCTGCTCCGCCTGCTGCGCCGCCAGCACCGCCAGCGCGTAAGCTGCAAAAATCCCGATTGCCGGCGCACCCCGTACCTGCAGCCCGAAAATTGCATCGTACATTGCCTCTCTCGTCTCCAATTCCAGATACACAGTTTCCGAAGGCAGACGACTCTGATCCAGAATTCGGACGCTCCTTCCCGTTTCACTCAACTGAACAGAACCCGCTTCTGTTCGCCGCATTTGATTCATACGCTCATCTCCGTTCTTATGGATTACAGTTTCCACAGGGTTTGTACCCTTTCTCCATCAACACATCACGACTTCCCTGATAATCCTGACGGTTGTCAGGGGACATCGTAGACACGCCATGACAATCCGGCTTGTGAAATCTGCGCGAGCTGGTATTCAGCACATAGGTATTCTGCGCAGAATCAGACAAAGCTGCCGGATTATCCCGCTTTGCAGAATTCGCATCGGACGCCTGCCCTGAGCTGCCGTTCTCTGCTCTGCGGCTGTCTCCCGTCTGATAATCAATTTCAATTCCGGGCTGGTTGTTATAGACATAAACATTGAACTGAATGCCTTCCCCGTGATCCTCCACGGATTCGGCTTCCATCTGCACACCGCTGGCAACGAGATTATCTCCCTCAAAAATCGGCGTCACACGATACAGCACATGATGATCCGTTTCTTTGACATAATCAGCCACCATATCTTCAAACGGCAGCATGCCCTCCACATTCATATACCGCGTTCCTGTAATCAGATTTTCGTCATTTGCGTTTTCTCCGGTCAGCTGATATCCGATCAAATGACATCGATTGTACAGATATTTGCCATCCACATTGCTGTATTTCACGGTCTGCCATCCGGACGGTTTGACCGAGCCAATGCTGCCGCGCTCCTCCGTCGGCATCAGATCCTGTCCGATATTGGCACAGGCGGTACCGCAGCGATCCAGCTCATCCAGCTGGCTGTAATGTTCAAAGGATTCCGTAGTCATGTCCGCTTCACTAAAATCCGGTATGTTATCCGCGATCACCACGTACGGTTCCTGGTCAAATTCCGGAACTTCTGCCACTGTGACCGCATGTTCATTTTCGTATTCAGAAACGGTTGGCTCCATGCAGCCGGATACTCCGAACCACAAGGCAAACACAGCCAACAGTATCATTAGTTTTTTTCTCATCTCCGATACACTTCCTTCGTGATTTCCGTGTGGGAAAATCCCGGAAACGTCTCCGTTTTCTCCAATTCCCAGCCACACTCCGATAAAGAAATATCCAGCCTGAAATCAGCCGGATATTTTTTATTCCATTTGTACAAAATCAGCGCTTCGATCTGCTGCAGCGCTGCAGCCGCACTGCTGTTTTCCAAAAAACAAAAGTCTCCTGAGGCGGCTTTTGTCAGAAACTGCTCATCTACAACAATCTGTTCGGTCTGCTCCTGTGCAAACTGACCCGCAGAGTATGCATTCATCCACAATTTTCTTCCCTGCAGATTGCTCAGAATATCTGCACGAACTGCACGATCCTGTGACTGCCGGCGCTCATGAAACATCAGCCCGCCGTCATCATCCACGCATGCGATCAATATCATTTGCCTTTTCCCCACTTCCTATTTCCTGACCGCTTTGACATTCATGTTCAATAGGCGCTGTTTCCCGGGTACTCATTTCCGAAAACAATCGCCGTTACCTGATTCTGCTGATCGAAATAGAATCGTATATAGGCGCCGTCTTTTTCCTTCACCGTATAATGCAGATAATAGGAAGCATGTTCCTGAAGCTGTTCCCTCGATGCCTCATCTTGGGCATGCTGAGCCAACCGGCAGACAACATCGGAGCTGCCGTCAAAATAGCCTCTGCTGCCCATGCCATATGCCTTTGTCACATCCTGTTCCGCAGATCCCAGGGTAATGCCTCTGCTCGTCCTGACAACGCCCTCCTTGCTCTGATCCTGCCCGGCGTCATAATAGAACAGCGTGTACAGATCTTCCTCTCCTGTACTGAACTCTTTTTCAAAAAGATCGTAATCCGTTTCCCCGACACTGTCCCCGGAAATCACAAAATCAGAATCGTCCAAGGTTCCATCTTTCTCGAAGGAATCCAGATAAGACTGTCTCATCCAGATCTGATCGCCTTCCCCATAATAGCTGGAAGTAAAATCGTCATTGTGAATGACCAGATACTCTCCCTGAAAGTAAATCTCCGCTTCTGTTCCTTCGCCATAGGATACACTGCCCCAGCGTTTTTCCATATCATCTAACTGGATCTTCTGACCCTGAAGAAGTTTCACATTCTCCCATTTCATTTCACCTTCTTGGAACTCCTGATCATTGTTCAGCATCCCCGAGGTGTCTTTGATTGCCGCCTGACCGGTATCCCCATCCCACTTCATGGTAACGATACAGCCGTCCAGATTGCTCATATCCTTTCTGACCCAATCGCCGCTCATAAAAGCTCTGATCATCTGACCGCGATTGTCTTCCAGAAGCTGCACGCCCTTCTTTCCGACCTGCAGAGACGCTGTTTGTTCTGAAACGCGATCGATAAACTTGAAATCCTGATAATCATCACTTCCGCATAGCGTTTCAAAAAAGTCCAGCACCAATTGATTCAGCTCTTTCTGATTGCTCTGTCCGTCGCCTTCCGAATACTGCTTGATCAAAGCAGTCAGCGCAGCGGCATCCTTTTGATCCAAGACCGCCTGCACATCGTCCTCTGTAACCTGATCTCCGCATCCTGCAAGACAGCATATCGCCGCTGCCATCAGCAGTACCATAACAAATCCGATTACCCGATTTCTCCCCTTCATTCGTATACAACGCTCCTTTTCTTTCAATTCCAACTCTTATAATTCCACAACGCTTCCTTTGAAACATCCCAATCGAGAGTTACGATTCCATGGACGTATCTCTGCGGCGATACCGCATCGACTAATGCGTTCATTATAACATGAATTCTCCGGTTCCGCTCCACAATTCACATACTTATTTTTAAAAAAGCCACATTTCAGGAAATCCGGTTGAGTTCTATCAGCAAAACAGCCTGAAGACTCCTTCAGGCTGCTCGAACATTCCATCGCTTTACTTTTCTTCACAGGTTACCGCACCGACCGTATATCCGGTCGGATCAAGAACCTCTCTCAATTTCCGCTCATCGATCAACTCCGCAGATACAATCACCACCTGATTTTTTCTGGCGGAGGCTTTCACCTTCTTCGTATCAAAATGGCTGCGAATCGTATCTTTGACATGTGCCTCACACATTCCGCAAACCATTCCATCAATTGCTGCCGTTGTCGTATACATAAATTTTCCTCCTATATACAAATTCACTTACAATGCATAGCATGCCCATTTCCACGATAGCTATTAGTTTTTGTTAACTAACCAAAGAATAGCACACCTGTCCACAAAAAACAACGCTTCCATCAAAACTTCCCGATGAAAAAGCGCTGCTTGATCTCATGATTCCCATCTGCCGCAATGCTGCAGACCGCTTACCATATCTTATAGTGATATACATCTTTGTACTTGCGGAACATCGTTAGCGTAAGTCCCATCGTAGTAACTTCCGCAAAAGCCATCGCCAGCCACACACCATTCATGCCGAACAACCACCCCAGCAAAATACAGCCTACGATATCCATGATCAGACCGCGCGAAGTGGAAATCAAGGCGGAAATCTGTCCATTTCCATATGCCGTAAAAAATCCGGATGCAAAGATATTCATACCGCACAGCAGCAGAGCCGTCGACACGAAGCGAACTCCGGTTACGGCTACATCATAAAGTTCACTGCCCGGACGCTCAAACGCCATGACAATATACTGCCCGAAAAGCAGGCACGCCGCCGCACCGACCACTGAAATCACGATTACGAATACCTTGGAATAGCGAAGAAACAGATTGACCTTCTCATACTCCTTTGCACCATAGAAGTAACTGATCAATGGCGCTACGCCCATAATATATCCGAGGTGTACCGACAGCAGCAGATAATGAATGTTGAACACGATGCTTCCCGCCGCCACACCGACCTCACCGATTAAACGCACGACGATCATATTGAAAACGAAGGTCGTAATTCCCGCAGAGGCTTCGCTGACCATTTCCGATGATCCGTTGGCAAAGCAATGCCCAATATACCGCCAATCCACCGCACACTTTCGAAAAGAGAGCTTTGTCTTCATAAACAGAAAATACGCTCCGCCGGCAAGCATTACAGCCAGCAGCCCTCCGACATTCGCAAAAGCCGCACCGCGAATTCCCATTTCCAATGGCACCATAAACAGGTAATCCAGCGCCAAATGCACCACACCGCCCGATATGTATAGGAGCAGCGTAAAGCCCGGTCTGCCATCAACCCGGATAAAATATTCAAAAAGGGATCCCAGAAAGGCCGCCGGAAAGCCCCAGACCATAATCTGCAGGAATTCATGACAGTATTCCTTCAAATGTTCCGTCGCCCCCAGAAAAGCCACCAACGGTTCCATGAAAATCAAACAGAACAACGTAAACAGACACCCCAGCACGACAGACACCGCGCAGATCAGCGTATATTTCTCATCGGCTTCCTTCTGATTTCCCTCGCCCATTTTAATCGCTACAATGGCACTGGAGCCAGCCGCCAACATAACCGCCACCCCCCACATCACACCTTGAATCGGGTAAGCGATCGCCAATGCTGCCAGCGCATCTTCTCCTGCAAAATTGGCAACAAAAACGGAATCCATTCCGTAATACAAAGCGATGATCACCATCATCAAAACTGACGGCCATACAAATTTTATAAACTTTTTCGGTGTAACACCGCCGCTGATCATTTCCTCCATCTTTACATCTCCTAAAAATATGATAGAGTATATAGTAACTATATAGTCAAGAGGAAATATTGCACATGGATCAGAAAAAGAAACACAACAAGGGTTATTTTACGACCGGAGAATTTGCCAAGCTCTGCGGCATCAACAAACAGACGCTGTTTCACTATGACAGAATCGGAATTCTCAAACCGGAACTTACAGGAAACAACGGTTACCGCTACTATTCCTATCTGCAGCTGGACTCCTATAATACCATCGCCATGCTCAAAGAGCTGGATATGCCGCTGTCCGACATCAAAAAATACCTGAACACCAGAAATCCGCATCGTTTTCTGCAGCTTCTGGAACAGCAGGAAAAAGAAGTAGAAGAAAAAATTGCCGAACTGCAATGGCTGAAAACCTTTATCAAAGAACGCATCCACATCACGATGGAGGGAATCGCGGCCTCCCATCAAACCATTCAGCTGGAACATCGTGCGCAGGAATACTATATCATCACGGAATACAGCGGCGGCAGTTCAGATCGCGATATCTATCCTGCTCTGGCGGAGCATCTGATGTTCTGTCATCAGGATCAGATGTACAGCCCCTACGCCATCGGAGGCCTGATCCCTGTTGCGCAGGATTTTCTGGGAAACAACGATTATGAATACTCTCACTTCTATTCCAGAGTACCTCCGGCTGATGCGCCCGATTCCCAGCATGTAACCTGCATTGAGCCGGGTTCTTACCTCGTGGCCTTCAGTACAGAAGGTTATGAATCGCTGCCGTCGCTCTGCCAAAATCTGCTGGATTATGCTGACGCACACGGATATCGCCCCGGCAGCCACCTCTTCGAAGATGCCCTGCTGGATGACATGTCCTGCTTTGATTTTGATCATTATACGATCAAGCTCTCCTTACCGGTGTGCAAAAAACAATAACGAGGGGCTGCTGCCCCTCGTTTCATGCTCCGCATACATTCTGAATCTGTACATCATCGCAAATTGCCTTAAGCGACTGCCGGATGCTTCCACTTTCCGCCGTGATAGCGAATGCAGAAGCATAACGACCGAAACGCCCAGTCAATGATCATGGCAAGCCACACGCCGACAACACCCATGCCCAGATACTTTCCAATCAGCACTCCGAAGCAAATGCGAAATACCCACATGGAAGCGACACTGATGATCATTGTAAACGTCACATCGCCAGCCGCCCGCAATACATGCGGAATCGAGAACGAAAGCGGCCAGATCAGAATCGCAAACCCTGCATGAATCAGAATCAAGGTCGATGCAATCTGCCCAGTTTCTGCCGAAAGCCCGTAAATTTTGATGATCCACGGGCAGATCAGAAGAATCAATCCATTGGTAACCGCCATAGCTGCATAAATCCACAACAGCAGCTTCTTCGCATAATAGCGAACCTGCAGGTAATCGCCTGCTCCCACACATTGGCTGATTACGGAAACCACACCGTACCCCATGGACATACCCGGCAGAATCGCGATCAAAGCCACCGCATTTCCGACGGCATTGGCGGCGATCGATGGCGTTCCAAAGCCGGAAATCAGACTCAGCAGAATCAATTTTCCCAATTGAAACATGCTGTTTTCGATGCTGTTGGGAATTCCGATCTTGAGGATTTTTCGAATTAAATTCCATTCCGGCTTAAACACCGGGTGTCTGCTCAGATGAATCTCCAGATCCTTATTGCGCAGGAAAATCAAAATAATTGCTGCCGCCACAATTCTGGATACTAAAGTCGGAATCGCAACTCCTTCGACCCCGCAGTGAAATCCAAAGATCAGAAGCGCATTTCCCGCCACATTGATGCCGTTCATCAAAAAAGAAACGTACATCGGCGTTTTAGAATTTCCAACGCTGCGAAACAATGCCGCCCCGGCATTGTAAAGTCCGTTAAACGGCAGCGATGCCATGACAATCACATAATAAATATTGCAGTTCTGCATAACATCTTCATCGATATCTCCGAAAATCAAATGCAGCAGAAAATTTTTAAATATGTACATAATGGCGATGATCAGCACCGAGAGCAGCGTACAAAACAGAATCAGCTGATCCCCTGCCTGCTGTCCCTCTTTCGGCTTCCCCTGTCCCAGATACTGCCCGACAACAACCGCACCGCCGGTCGCCATCGCAGTCAGAATCGTAATCAGCAGCACCATCAGAGAGTCCACTAGCGAAACAGCCGAAACAGCAGCTTCTCCAACACTTGCAACCATGATGGAATCGATCAGTCCCACTGCAAAAATTAGCAATTGCTCCACGAACAACGGCCACAGCAGTTTCAGTAAATAGTGATTGCTGAACATCAAAGCTCCATTTTTCTCTATGATTTCATTTTTCTGCTGCTTCATGCCGGCAAACAAAATCTCCACCTCCGCATATGCACTGATTCGGGATCATCACTTGCTCTGCACTCCCGCGCAGTGCAGTTCCTTCACAATGCTCCACTCGCACGAATAGAGTGCAGAAATCACTTCTACACTCTATTTTCCACTATCTTATGTTAATACCCGATTTATGAAAAGAACTCCTTGATCGAATCCAGGAAGCTGCTCTTCTTCGAGTAGCAGTCATTGGTCACGCTCTTACCCATGGCTTCGATCGCCTTCCTCTGTTTGGAGTTTAACTTTGTCGGCACTTCCAGCGTCACCTTCACATAAAGATCACCTTTCTTGATGCCGCGGACATTCTTGATCCCCTTGCCCTTCAAGCGGAATACCGTTCCCGGCTGTGTTCCTGCGGGCACCTTATAGGAAACCTTCTCTTCCAAAGTCGGTACCACAATTTCATCACCGAGCGCCGCCTGATTGAAGCTGATCGGAATTTCCAGCCACAGATCCTGCCCTCTTCGTTCAAACAATTTATGCGGACGTACATTGATCACGATGTACAGATCGCCATCCGGACCTCCGTTGATGCCGGGCTCTCCCTGCCCGCGGATCGGGATCACGGAGTCATTATCTACACCGGCAGGAATATTGATGGAAATCGTCACATTATCCCGTACCTTTCCGGTTCCGCCGCAATCCTTACACGGTGATTCATTGATTTCACCGGTTCCGTTACAATCCGGACACGGCGAAACACTCTGAAAGGTACCCAGAGGGGTTCGCTGTGCCGTATGCACTTCACCGGTTCCGCCGCATTTCGGACACTGCTTCTTGGAAGTTCCGGGAGCAGCACCGCTGCCGTCACAGGTTTTACATTTCACATACTTGTTGATGCTGATCTGCTTCTTCGTGCCAAATGCCGCCTCTTCGAAGTCAATTACGATCGATTTCTGCAGATCACTGCCCTTGCGCGGCGCGTTTCTCCGGCTGCTGCGGCTGCCGCCGCCAAAGCCCCCGAAGCCGCCAAACATATCAAAGATATCCTCAAAGCCTCCAAAACCGCCAAAGCCGCCAGCTCCGCCGCCGAAGCCCGCATTCGGATCAACTCCGGCATGACCGAATCGATCATACTTGCTTTTTTTATCCGGATCTGATAAGACCGCATATGCCTCGTTGACTTCCTTAAACTTTTCCTCTGCAGACTTATCACCCGGATTTTTATCCGGGTGATATTTCATCGCCATTTTTCGGAAAGCTTTCTTGATCTCATCATCACTGGCACCTTTTTTCAGCCCTAAGACCTCATAATAATCACGTTTATCTGCCATGAATCTTTCCTCTTTCAAGCACTTTATTTATCGTCGTCAACAACTTCATAATCCGCATCGACTACATTATCGTCCTTTGGAGCTGCACCTGCCGCACTACCCGCATCAGGACCTGCGCCTGCTGCACCTGCCATGTTCGGATCCATGCCTGCAGCCTGTGCCTGCTGATACATCTTTGCAGAAATGGTATGATACTTTTCTGTCAAGGCTTCTGTCTTCGCCTTGATATCGTCGATGTTTCCTGCTTCCAAAGCCTTAGACAGCTCATCCTTGGCAGCTACGATATCATTCTTTTCTTCTTCGGACAATGCGCTTTCCAGCTCCTTCAGATTCTTTTCCGTCTCATAAACCAGTGTTTCTGCCTGGTTGCGGACTTCTACCTCTTCCTTGCGCTTCTTGTCTTCCTCTGCGTATTGTTCCGCTTCCTTAACTTTGGCCTGAATTTCTTCATCAGACAGCTTCGTGGAAGAAGTGATCGTAATACTCTGTTCCTTACCGGTGCCCAGATCCTTCGCACTTACATTTACGATACCGTTGGCATCGATATCAAAGGTTACTTCGATCTGCGGAACACCACGTGGAGCAGGCGGAATACCTGTCAGCTGGAAACGTCCCAGCGTAATATTTCCGGCAGCCATATCACGTTCACCCTGCATTACATGAATGTCTACTGCATTCTGGTTGTCAGCAGCCGTGGAGAATACCTGACTCTTCTTTGTCGGAATCGTTGTATTTCTTTCGATCAGCTTCGTTGCAACGCCGCCCAATGTTTCGATGGACAGAGACAGCGGTGTTACATCCAGCAGCAGCACATCGTTTACCTCACCTGTCAGTACACCTGCCTGAATCGATGCACCGATCGCAACACATTCATCCGGGTTAATCCCCTTGAACGGTTCTTTGCCCGTAATGTTCTTAACAGCTTCCTGAACTGCCGGAATTCTTGTCGATCCGCCAACCAGGATTACCTTGGAAATATCGCTGTTGCTGACACCGGCATCTGCCATGGCCTTCTTCATCGGTTCGATCGTCTTATTTACCAGATCAGCGGACAGCTGCTCGAACTTCGCTCTCGTAATATCCATGTTCATATGCAGCGGACCATTTTCGTTCACTGTGATGAACGGCAGATTTACATTTGTAGTCTGTGCGCTGGAGAGCTCTTTCTTCGCTTTTTCAGCAGCTTCCTTCAGTCTCTGCAGCGCCATCTTGTCAGCTCTCAGATCAACGCCGTTTTCCTTTGCAAAGCTGTCTGCCATGAAGTTCAGCAGCACTTCGTCAAAGTCATCGCCGCCCAGCTTATTGTTACCATTGGTTGCCAGTACTTCAAATACGCCGTCACCCAGTTCCAGAATGGATACGTCGAAAGTACCGCCGCCCAGGTCATATACCAGGATCTTATGCTGTGCTTCATCCTTATCAAGACCATACGCCAAAGATGCGGCAGTCGGCTCATTGATAATTCTCTTAACATCCAGTCCCGCAATCTTTCCAGCATCTTTTGTTGCCTGCTTCTGACTGTCGGAGAAGTATGCCGGTACTGTAATAACCGCTTCCGTTACCGTTTCACCCAGATAGCTTTCAGCATCTGCCTTCAGCTTCGCCAGAATCATCGCGGAAATGTCCTGCGGTGTGTATGTTTTTCCGTCGATTTCCACCTTATGATCGGTTCCCATGTATCGCTTGATGGAAGCAATTGTTCTTTCCGGGTTGGTAATCGCCTGTCTCTTGGCAGTCTCTCCAACCAGTCGTTCTCCGTTCTTTGCAAAACCGACAACGGATGGTGTCGTTCTGTTGCCCTCTGCATTTGCGATAACGACCGGATCTCCGCCTTCGAGAACCGCTACGCACGAGTTTGTAGTACCCAAGTCAATTCCTATTACTTTTCCCATTTTCTCTTTCCTCCTTAAATTATCTGCTTCGAAAGCTAGCCAACGACCTTGACCATAGATGCTCTGATCACTTTGCCGTTCAGCGTATAGCCTTTCTGCATTACGCCGGAAACCTTACCGCTTTCGTATTTATCTGTTTCCTCTGTCATCACTGCATTGTGGAAATTCGGATCGAAGTCCTCTCCCAATGCAGGGATCTCCGCCAGACCTGACTTTTCCAGCACATCGCCCAGCTGTTTAAAAATCATTTCCATACCTTCCTTGAAGCCATCGCCCGTCGCTTCCTGATCCAGTGCCCGTTCAAAATTATCCAGCACAGCCAGAAGCTCCGTCACGATTTTTTCGTTTGCATAGGAATAAAGATCTTTCTTTTCCTTTTCCACACGCTTCTTGTAATTCTGGAAATCCGCCATCAACCGAAGATATCTGGTATCGGCATCCTCTTCCGGTTCTTTCTTATCACCCTGCGGTGCTTCCTTCTGAGGTTCCGCTGCCTGTTCTTCCGTTGCTTCCGCCGCTTCTTTCTGCGGCTCTTTTATTGAATCATCCGCGGGATTTGCCGCGGTTTCATCCTTTTTTACTGTTTCCGCATCAACCTTCGTCATCCTTATCTCCTTCCGTAATCATAAATGCATTGCTGATATTATCCGTCAGATATTCTAAAACGGAGGTCACTTCTCCGTATCGCATTCTCGTAGGTCCGATCACACCGATTTTTCCGACCAGTTTGCCATCCACGTGGTAGGTCGCTGTGATCATGCTGCAGTCCTGCAGACCTTCGGCCTGATTCTCATTGCCGATGGTGATGATCATGCCGTTATCACGATTGATCAGTGTTCTGGTGAGTTCATCTTTCTTGCTGACCAGCTCCAGAAACATCTTGGCCTTGTCAAGATCGTTATATTCCGGAAGTGAGAATATATTGGTCATGCCATCCATATAGAGATTTACATTCAGCATATCTTCCAATGTTTTCACAAAGCTCGGCACGATATTTTTTTCAAACATTGCCATAGCGTTCGCATCGGATTTGAACGTCTCAATGATATCCAGCGTCAGGGCTTCACTCAGCGTTTTGCCGCGATAGCTGTAGGTCATATTCTTCGCCAGAATCTGCAGGGTTTCCTCGGTTGTCGGCTTATCCAGTCTCACGGCGGTATTGGAAACCTTGCCGCTTTCCGAAACCAGCATCAGCACGACTGTCTTCTCATCCACCGGAAGCAGGTTGATGTATTTCAACGTATCCTCATCCTTGCGCGGCGTCATCGCAAAAGCCGTCAGATTCGTAATTTCCGAAAGAACATGCGCAGCCTGCTGCACGAGATTTTCCAGTTCTGTTACGTTATTGTGCAGCTGCGTCGCAATTGCGCTCTTTTCCACCTCCGTCAGCTCCCGCTTGTTCATCATCTCATTGACATACAGGCGATATGCTTTCTCGGAAGGAACTCTTCCTGACGATGTATGCGGATGGGTCAGATATCCCATCTCCTCCAGATCAGACATTTCATTTCGAATCGTTGCCGGACTGATTCCCAGTTCATAATTCTTGGAAATCGTTCTGGAACCGACCGGTTCCGCAGTCCTGATAAAATCTGATATGATGGCCTGCAATATTTTCAGTTGTCTGTCACTTAAATTCATATTCGGCCTCCTGTTGTTAGCACTCTTTATGTGCGAGTGCTAACCTCGATTTAAATGTACCACTTGTGTACGCTAATGTCAACACTTATTTGGAAATTTTTCCGCCTGCAGCAATAAATTTTTCCGCCCGGAATAAATACAGCCATGATTCCTTGACGCGCTTGCCTGTAGCCGCTTCCAGCGCTTCCCGATACAGCTCCAGCTGCTGGCGGTAGCGCTCCGCGAGAACCGCTTCCCCGAAAGCATCTTCCACATAGCTGTTTTTATAATCGATCAGCACCAGACCATCCGCCTCTTCAAAATAACAGTCGATGATGCCCTGCACAATCGTCGGTACACCTTCCAGCTCCTTTTGCAAAATGAACTCCCGCTCTTTCTGCAGCGTTTCAGCTTGTGCGGCACGCCGTCCCTGTTCCTGTGCGAAAAAGGCTGCAATATGATGAACGTTCAATGCCGCAGCTTCCTCATCAGACAGCAGCTCGTCCTCCTGCAGCTGAGCAACCACCTGCTCGATATACGCTACTCCCCGGATAAGCGCTGTCTTAAAATCAGTCTTTTCCATGACAAGATGCATTGCCGTACCGATTTCTGCAGCGCTGAGGATACGCCGTTCTCCCAAAAATCCCGGCTTTGCCAGTGTCAGCTCGCGATGCGCCGTCTCACTCCGCAGGCTTTCCTGTAATCCGCCGCTTTCCTGTGCATTGAGTTCTGTTACGGAGTACTTGGATTTCACCCTGCTCGCCTGTTCCTGTGCAAGCGAAAAACGTCTGTCGATTTCCGCATAAATAGAATCCTTTCTGCGTATCTGTTCTGCATTCATCCGTTCCCGCAGCGGTATCCGCTGAAGCTGCTGTGAATCGGCTCTGTCGATCTGTTCCTGCGGCAGATGTCTGAAAATCTTCCCGCCGGCTTCCATCAGCGGCTCATATACCATCTCCAGAAATGATCCCTTTCCGGAAATTCCGCGTTCCAGTTGTTCCGCATCTTTTACGGTCCCGGCAATCAGCAGCTTATCCATCGCGCGCGTCAGCGCAACATAAAGAATCCGGATTTCTTCTTCCAGTTCCTCCTGCGCTTTTTTCCCCTCAATGACGCGCTGCAGGAGCGTCTTTCTATGCCAGTGTTCCGCCGCATTGACATGCAACAGTCCGATTCCAAAGTCCTTATGCATGGAAGCCGGTGATCCCGCACCTTTAAATTTGATGGTACGTCCTGTCCCCGCCAGAATGACGATCGGGAATTCCAGCCCCTTGCTTTTATGAATGGTCATAATCTGCACGACATTTTCCTCTGCACCTGCCACTCTTGCTTCCCCCATCACAATACGATTCTGCTTCATGGCTTCCACGTAAGATAAAAACCCATACAGCCCGCTGTAATTTTTCTGTTCGAAGGCAGCAGCCCGCTCGATCAGCAGCTGCAGATTTGCCGCCCGCTTTTTTCCAAGCGGCAGACCGCGGCAGTAATCATAATACCCTGTTTCATAAATTAAAGTTCGTACCAATTCTTCCAGCGATACGGCTTTTCTCAGTTCTTTCCAATAGTCCAGTTTCTGCTGCATCGCGATGATCTTTTTCTGCAGCGCATCATCCGTATCTCCGGCAGATTCCGTGCCCTTTTCGGCATATGAAACGACAGCCTCATAATAGCTTCCTTCCGGAAATGCAATCCTGACAGATGCCAGCTCCCTGACCGAAAATCCGAATATTGCGGAGTGCATCACCGAGATCAGCGGAATATCCTGACGGGAATTATCGATCAGCCGCATCAGATTCAAGAATACCTGGATTTCCACAGTTTCAAAATATCCGCCCATCGGTTCCCCGTATGCCGGAATTCCTTCATTATTAAAATACTGCTCCAGCTCCGCGATTCGGTTTCTGCTTCGGAACAAAACGACGATGTCGCGATACTCTGCCGGTCTCGTCTGATTGGTCTTGCGATCGTAAATCGGCAGACCGATCTGCTCCCGAACCAGCTGTGCCAGCAGTGCTGCTTCCATATTGCTGTTTTCCAGAAGTTCGATTTCCTCTGACACGTCTCCTTCTGCCGTCTGTGCTGCCAGATCGATCAAATGGAGCTCCGTTTCATAGCCCGGATGCTGCGGATCTGCCGTACAATGCAGGCTGGCATTGTCATCATATCCATCCATCACTGCCGCAAACACACAGTTTACGGTATCCGTCACATACTGCTTGCTTCTGAAATTGCTGTTCAGATCTATTTTCATGCTGTCTGGCTCTGAATCCTGCTGATACAGCAGATACTTGCTGCGAAACAGCTCCGGCTCTGCCAGACGGAATTTGTAAATACTCTGCTTGACGTCTCCCACCATAAACAGATTTTCTTTTCTGCAGATCCTCTGAACGATCGTTTCCTGCAGCATGTTGCTGTCCTGAAATTCATCAATGAAAATATACGCGAAGCGCTCTCTGTACTCCGCAGCCACCATATCGTTCTTTAAAATCTCAATGGCATAGTGCATGACATCGTCAAAATCCACCAGATTTTTTTCCTGCTTCTTTTCCCGAAACAGCTGCTCAAACTCCTGCAGCAGCATGATCAGATATGCTGTATCATCCTGCTGCTGCCGCAGCTCCTCGTCATATTCTTCAAAGGTTCGCGCAAAATATTTTTTTCTGAGGTCGTCCAGCTCCTTTTTCCCTTGTTTCCGATAATCGGAAACAAGTTCTTTAACGCCCTCATACGTTTCTTTTTCTTCCTTTGCTGCACGCATCTGATGAAAACCCGGTTTTTCCAGAAATGCACGCAAGCGCTTCATCTGCGCTTCCTCCGAATCTGCCGGGAAAATTTCTCCGGATCTCTGATCAGTACTGCAATATAGCTGCATCTGCTCCGCCAGCGCTGCCACCTTCTCCAGATCCTGAAATGCCTTGGCGGCAAGCCCCGCAAGCCCTTCTTCTTCAAGCAGCTCTGCTGCCTTTTCATAGCAGGAAGCCGCACGGTTCAGCCTGCGCATTGTTTCCTGCAGCACAAACTGCCGAAGTCCTATCACGGTAAGCGGCGATTCTTCCGCCGTCCGCAGCAGTGCAGCCTGCTCCTGTGCCCAGGCAAAATATTCCGGTACGCTCCGCAGTTCATTATATAAAGAAAGCATATTTTCCTTCAATCTGCGCTCACTTCGATCGCTGCTGTACTTCTTCAAAAATGTGCCAAAGCGCTCATAATCTGATTCAAAACGCTGCTCAAACAGCTGGTCGATGGCTGCATTTTTTAAAATGGAAACCTGCACCTCATCACCGATTTGAAATCCCGGCTCCAGATCGGTGAGATAGAAATATCGCCGGATGATTTCCAGAGCAAAATTGTGAAAGGTCCCGATGTTTGCACGCGGAATCAAATTCAGCTGCTGCCGCAAAAACGCCCGATCGGCATTCGGCTGTTCCAGTTCAGCGCGGATCGCCTGCTCCAGCCGCTCCCGCATCTCCGCTGAGGCCGCATTCGTAAAGGTTGTGATCAGAAAACGGTCAATTTCCACATGATCTCTTAAAATCAGCTGCTTGATTCGTTCAATGAGCACGGCGGTTTTTCCGGATCCTGCGGCTGCCGACACCAGAATATTTTTATTTCGCAGATCGATGATCTGCTGCTGCGCTTCCGTCCACTGCATCTTAGTTCCTTTCTTTCCTCAAGAGAATCATCGCATATCGCCACCATACCTTCGGTCAGTCCTCCTGCTTCCCGTTACAGCAAAGGGCGCAGGAACCTGCTCCGAAAATAAAATGGAATGATATTTTAATAAACGCTGCTCAAAGCAATGCTGCTTTGATGATAAAGGTTATTATACCAAAAAAACGCAATCTATGTTATACTGTATTGGTTCAAAACAACAGAAAACCACTTCAACAGAGGAGGAAATCAATATGACAATCAAAAAACGACCGACCATGCTGATGATTCTGGATGGGTACGGTATGAATAAGAACACGGCAGGCAATGCGATCGCAGCAGCTCGAAAGCCGCATCTGGACGAAATTTTCGCAGCTTATCCAAAGACAACTTTAAAAGCCTGCGGACTGGCAGTCGGTCTTCCCGACGGTCAAATGGGAAATTCCGAAGTCGGCCATCTGAACATCGGCGCCGGCCGCATCGTTTATCAGGAGCTGACACGCATTACGAAAGCCATCGAGGACGGTGACTTTTTCCAGAATACCGCCTTCCTGAAAGCGGTTGATCATGTCAAGAAAACCGGCGGTACACTGCATCTGCAGGGACTTCTTTCCGACGGCGGCGTGCACAGCCACATCAAACACCTGATGGCGCTCATTGATCTCGCAAAACGGCAGCATATCGAAAAGCTGTGCGTACACTGCTTCCTTGACGGCAGAGATGTTCCTCCGCGCTGCGCGGGCACATATATTGAACAGCTGGAAGCTTATATGAAAGAAACCGGACTTGGCACCATCGGCGTCATTTCCGGAAGATATTATGCCATGGACAGAGACAAACGCTGGGAGCGTGTTGAGAAAGCCTATCATGCGCTGACGCTTGGCGAAGGCGAACATGCTCCGACGGGAGCCGCTGCTGTTGCTGCCGCCTATGAACGCGATGAAAATGATGAGTTCGTGCTTCCGACCGTTGTCGAGGGTGCCGCTCCGGTTTCCGACGGAGATGCAATCATCATGTACAACTTCCGTCCGGATCGCGCACGGGAAATTACCAGAACCTTTGTCGACCCTGACTTCAACGGATTTCCGCGCAGAAAAAAAGTCGACAACCTCTGCTACATCTGCATGACGCAGTACGATGCGCAAATGCCAAACGTCACCATCGCCTATCCACCGGAGCATTTGACCAATACGCTTGGAGAGTATGCGGCTGATCTGGGTCTGACGCAGCTTCGCATCGCCGAAACCGAAAAATATGCGCATGTAACATTCTTCTTCAACGGCGGCGTGGAAGCGCCCAACCGAAATGAAGACCGGATTCTCGTTCCTTCCCCCAAGGTTGTTACCTATGACCTGCAGCCGCAGATGAGCGCACCGGAAGTAACGGAAAAAGTTCTGGAAGCGATCGACACAGACAAATATGATCTGATCATTCTGAATTTCGCCAATGCGGATATGGTCGGACACACCGGTGTCATGGAGGCTGCCGTCAAAGCGATTGAAACGCTGGATGCCTGCGTACCGCAAATCGTTACAGCGGTTCTGGCAAAGGACGGACAGATCCTGCTGACCGCAGATCACGGCAACGCCGATGTCATGACCGATGCGGAAGGCAATGTCGTCACGGCACATTCCCTGAATGAAGTACCTCTGATACACATTGCCAGAGAGCCGAAACCTTTAAAGGACGGAGGCAGACTTTGCGACATCGCCCCGACCTTGCTGAAACTGATGGGGCTTGATATCCCGAAAGAAATGACAGGATCACCGCTGCTTTAGCGGTGATCTTTTCTAATTTCTTTTCATTCGCTCATAAAATCGATACACAATTACCATACTTACAATGCCGCACAAGACCTTCGCGATTACATATACTGTCACCGGAAACCCATCCGTAACGCTGGACACGAATCCCAGCTGCCCGCCGAGCACGTAAGATCCGCTGACGCCAAAGGCAGCATTCATCATTTGTCCTTTACGGTCCATACGATGAAACAACGGCAGGATCGCCAGTGAAGTCGAAAAATTCAAGATCATTCCCATCATGGAAACCTCGTTAATTCCCAATTTCTCTGCAACGCCTCGAATTTTTTCCCCGAAAAACTTCAAAACCAGCTCCGACAAAACCAACGATCCGCAGATCACAATCGCGCATCGAAAGACGATCTCCAGCCCTTCATGAACCGCCTCCAGCTCTACATAAGCCCATTTCGGCACGAAAACGCCCAGCACCGTGATAAAGAACAAAATATGAATGCTCCACTGAATCACTTTTGAAAAAACAGAAAACACCCGCACCACCTGGTTGGGAAATTTCAGAAGGCCGATTGCCAGTACTAGGCATACAATCAAAACCGGAAGCACCTGCACAAACAAAACCGCGATATCGATTTTCAGCAGAATTCCCGCGAAAATCAAGCCCACCGGAACCAGAATGAATCCGACAATAAATCCCTGTAAGGCAATGTTGTAATCGTTTTTCTGCAGAGATGCGCGAAAAACCGGAAGCTGAAACGTGATCGCCTGTCCCAGCAGCGCCCCTAATATAACGCCGTTCAGCAGCAGCATCTCCTGATTTGAAGTCAGCTGCTGCGCCATAAAGTAGCCTCCCATGTCGGATGCCAGCAGCGTTCCTGCAAGCATCGAAGGATCAAACGGCAGCGGTGAAAAAAAACACATCACCGCATCCAGATGGTTCTGCAGAAACGTAACGCCTGCACCGCAGATTCCCACCATGGGAATGACCATGCCGCCCAGCGTTGCCAGGCCCTGATCAAAGGACTTCATCAGCCCCCAATTCAGATCAAATGTTTTATCCACAAAGCCGATTACTGCAAAAATCAGCATCAGACCAACAAATATATTCATCTCATCTGCTCCTGTCGATCATAACGTCTGCACATAACGCTGCAGCGCAGAACTCTGATTATCCTTTCTCCAAATTGCATAGATTTCTTCAATTTCCGCTTCGCCTTCCAGCGGTACAAAAATCAGATTTTCAGCATTTGTCAGCTTTCTGGTACAGTAATCCGGAAGAATTGAAATCCCCTCTTCCGCGGCAACCATCATCAAAATACTTTCCACATCGGATGAGTGAAACAGCACATCCGGTTTAAAGCCTGCATTCTGATACAGCTGCATGATATCCGATTCCTCATACGTGTCCACTTCTGTTGACTGTGACATGTAAAGCATTTTCTCTCCCTTCAGCTCTGATCGGC
>Ga0129308_1001772_pt1 | contig 20797 bp, 11 predicted proteins | sample L827metagenome_FD_94440 | JGI IMG/M metagenome (GOLD analysis project Ga0129308, IMG submission 94440) | Ring-tailed lemur group fecal microbial communities from Wisconsin, USA - L827 metagenome | ecosystem: Host-associated > Mammals > Digestive system > Large intestine > Fecal | place: USA... | reverse complement strand
CACTTTTGGTATAACGGATTTTTTGGTATAACCAGTATTATACCAAATTTGGTATAAATGTGGCAAGCAATGCATCTGGCGCGCCAAATGCCAAAACCCACCCAAACCGTCCTTGACGGAATGGGTGGGTTTCCTGCTTGTTGAGGCTCCGCCCCAATCCCCGCAGAACACTTTTCTGTGTTCTGGAAACGCTGGATTTTTCCAGCGGCTACGCGATTTTGCAAATCGCTATATGGGCTTATCGCCCTTCTTTTTCTTTCTCTCTGTCCTCGCTGAGCGCGTCTGTTTCAAGAATCCGGTCAACGTTTGCTTTGGCGGTTTGCAGCGCGCGCATTTCTTCTCTGGCCTTTTTATAATCGGCGTACATGGATTTTTTCTCCGTTAAAAGCTGGGCATACTCCGCTTGCAGGCTCTTGACGGTGGGCAGTTTTTTCAGGCCCTGCTCATCAAAGAACTGCTTGGCAGCTTTATGGAGGATGATCTCAGATTCATGCTCCGCAAGAAACTTCTTGGAGTAGCCCGCTTTCCGGTAGGACACATAGGTGTCGCGGGTTTTGGCGTAGTTGATGATGTGCTGCTGCATGATCTTGATTTCAGCCATGCGCTTTTCAGCGCCTTTCAGTTTGGAAGAAAGCGCGTGGTATTGAGTGGTTGCCGAGGATGTTTTTTCTTCCAGAACGGCTCTGTCCAGCAAACCGTTTTCCTCCAGATAGATCAGCGTCTGAGAGAGCTGTTTCAAATTGAAGTTTGTTGCCCACCGGGCATAGCCAGCGCCCTTGCCTTCTTGCAGCTTGGTCTGAATGTCGATCAGCAGACTGCCGCTGGTGGGAGCCGGTGCCTCCATGACTTTCTTTTTCTTAGGGGTATGCGTTTTCGTTCCGGCGATAATGGCCCGCAGCGCTTCCGGGGTATATCCTTCTCCCAGGGCATCCATGCGGATAAACCGCTTCTGATCTCCTCCCAGCAGGGAGGGAACCTTGCCGTCCTTTACCTGATAGCCAGACTGCCGCAGCAGCTCCAGCAATTCCTCAAAGCTCTTTGGCTTCTGTGCCAGGGCTTCATCAATGGCAAAGCAGATCCGCTCCCGGTGGTTGGGCTTCTTCTGATCCCCAAGCCACTTATCATAGGATTTCCCTTTGCCCTTGGGATTCTCTACGATGGAGTAACCGTTCTCGATGCAGATGGTATCGTTGAGCCGCCGCACCGCTCTGGTGCTGCCCCAGAAGTTACGGAACTTCCGCTCACATTCCAAATCAACGGCACTCCATATAATATGATTATGGATATGGGCCTTGTCGATATGGGTGCAAACAATATAGGCATGATTGCCTTTGGTGAAGCGGCGAGCCAGCTCACAGCCCAGGCGGTTGGCTTCCTCCGGGGTGATCTCACCGGGACGGAAGGACTGCCGCAGATGGTAGGCGATCACATCGTCCGACCCGCGCACTCTTAAAGTTTTTTCGATGTACTCCTGCTTTGCGTAGGCAAATTCCTGATCGGCGGAACGGCTGTCACATTGCCAGCTTGTGATCAGCCTGCCGCCATCGGTTTTCTCCGGGTTTTCAACATAGTCGATAATCTGCTCAATAGCGGTTCCAACTGTTCTTCCCTTGCCGATGTGCAGGGGCATCAGACGTGTGGTTGCCATGGGACCTCCTTTCCGGCAACAAAAATGGAGCAGCCATTACGACTGCTCCTGTAGTTCCGTGTTTTCTTCTGAGGGTGTTTTTGTTTCGGCCTTTCGCTGAGCAGTGCGCTTCAAATCCACGAAGTGTGTTGCGTAGCTTTTCTCAATTTCCGGGCTTCCGTTTTTGCTGAACCGCAGAGGAATCACCGGCTTGTGGCCCTGACCGGTTTTCTTATTGACGCCCCACTGCTTATAGTAACAGAAGGACGGTTTCAGCTCCGCTTTCTTTGCGTAGACTCGCATTTGGTGCATGATGAAGGAAAGCTTGCGGAGGTTGACGGTACAAACGCTTTCCAGATAGGACACTCTGCCAAACCGCCAGTCCTCATATTTCTTTTTTGGCAGCACCCCAATATCCATCAGCACATCCACCGGAGCGGCATAGCCCCGGCTTTGGCACTGATGATACATAGCGGAGTGTACCGCGCTGATCAGTTCGGTATCAGTCATCTTCACTGCCCTCCACCAGACGGATTTTCTGATTGGGGGATGTGGGACGTTCAGGGTCGGAGTAAACAATTTTCCCCTCAATCATCAAATCTTTGATGGCTTTGTTGAGGGTATCGGTAACTTTGGTGTAGTCCATTGCCGTTGCCAGCTCAGAGGTAGGCATATCACCGATCCTGTCCAGCGTTTCCAAAATCAGCGCCTTGACTTCTGCAAGGGTTCTTCTCCTTTTAGACTTTGCAGGTTTTTTTACATCCGATGTATCCGGGCGCAAAAAGGCTTTATGCACCGGAAGGATAACGGTAAAGTAAGTGCGCTGTGCATCCGTTTCAAAAATAGGCGGCTGGGAACCGTTGTTTTCCATTGCCCGCAGAATTGTGGGGATACCGGTATTACGTCCTTCAACCAACTTTAACTCCTTCAGGAAGTCACCGATACGACGGTTCCGATACCGTCTGGAGATCATGCGCCGGTTCTGAATGTCCTCATCAGAGATTGTCCGGTCAGGGCCCGGCAGACTGGTAATTTCCATCCGATCCGGCGTGATCGTAACCGTGATTGGTTCTCCGATTTGATAGGATTTGTGATAAATAGCATTAGACAAAGTTTCCTCTACAGCATCGTAGGGATAATTGTAGATTCGAACCGCTTCCGCCTGCCCGGAAATCTTCGTCACCTTTTCCTTAATAATATAGTTCTTGATATAACTCAGAGCGTCCCGCAATTGGCGATCCAGGGGACCGGTGAGTATCTTTTCTGTCATTCCGATGCCGGTGGGATCAGGTTTATCCACTACCTCAATGCGAGCGTAAGGGAAGAAATTTTCCGGTTGCTCATTGAAAAACATCAAGCCCACATTCAGCGGACGGCGCATTTCTGACGGGCCACCAATGAGCCGCATGGAAGTTGCAATTTCCTCAACCGGCCTACTCAGAGACGCACTGTGAAGATCACTGCCCACTGTATGCAGAAACTCGGAGATCAGACTGGACTTTAAATCCTCCACACGTGCAACGAGATTCGCCCGGTCATCATAGGGCTGGCTGTTTGCCAGCAGGATTAGCTCTTTTTCCTCCAGCGCATTGGCACGGATGCTGTTGGACATCTTGCGGATATAGTATGCTTTCTCTGCTTTCTTTGCCTTTTCTGTGGGGAATGCCACAGGACACTTGTACGGTCTGTCTGGGCCACCCGGCACCCACAGCACAACGATTTCTTTGCCGTCGAAGGTGGTTTGCTCCACGATGGGGATATAGCGCGGCTCAATCAGATTACACTTTTGCAGCAGTTCTTTGCTAATGCGGTCAATAGAGCTTTTCTCAAGACCCCGGATGGGAAATTTGGGCATACCGGCTTCTTCGTCGATCCCAACAATGATATAGCCACCGCCCCAGTTATCGATGTCATTTGCAAAGGCACAAATGGAGTGAAAAATTGGCTCCGGGTTCCAGTCTCCCTTGTATTCTACACGGGCATTTTCCACTACCCGACGATTTATTAAGTCTTTGATATTGATTGGTAATGGCATTGTTTGCCTCCTCTCTGGATGTGGTTTGCGGCAGTTACTCGGAGTGAATCTCCCCTTAACTTACCCCTCTAACATACCCCCTTAACTTACCCCTCTAACATACCCCCTTAACTTACCCCTCTATTTTAACAGATATTCGGAAATAATCAATCAATATTCTAAGAGAAATTTTCTCCAACTGTCTGGCCTATGCAGACGGAGTAGTTAAATTGGTACTAAAGGATAGGCATTACAATCTTTCAGCGCAATTTTATCAACTGTATTTTTCAAAAGGAAAGCCGGGGCCAAGCCCCGGCTTTCTATTGAGATCATCCAAGATTCTTGAGTGTGCCGCTCACGCATTGAAGTATTCCAAGCAGCTTTACCGCCAGCAGCGGGATTCCCATAGGGCTGACCAGGAACGCAATGGTCAGAAGAATCAGCCCGTTCTTTACGGAGTATGTAACCAGAACTGCGATAGCGAGCAGAGAGACAATTCCGCTGACCAGTCCGAACAGAACGCTGGAGCAGGAGATCAGCCCCATAAAAATCCAGGTGGTCAGATCCAGAACCAGCGTGATGGGAGCGGTGAGAAGTTTCAGGACGATTTTCATTTTGACTGCCTCCTTTTTCTTTGTACCTTTATGATACCTCCTTCCTCAGATTTCCGCAAGGATGCGGCATGGTGGATTTCAGCTTGGCGAGGGTGCCAATGATTTCTCTGGCAGCATCCCACAGCCGTTCCTGGTTTTGCTTCAAGTCCTCCAAATCCGTATCGTAAACTCTGCCGGTTTCGTGGACACGCTTGGTAAGCTGATTTAAGTTGTTACTGGAATACCGCAGCAGGGATACCAGCTCCTTTAGCTCTGGGATTTGCAGCTTGATCACATAGCCGTCAATAGCAAGTTTCCGCATAAAGGCCGACAGATTGCGGGTGCCGTACTGAGCCATTTTTTCGTAGATCATATCCAGCTCCTCTTGCGTGACCCGAAACCGTACCTCAATGTTCCGTTTGCGATTATCCATTTCATCGCTCCTGTCCTTTTGACTTCGCCGAACGTTTCGGCGAAGTTGGCTTTTGCGGCTCCCGCAGCTTTGCCCGGACGGAAGGTTTCACAGTCTGCACGGGTTTCTCCTGACAATACGCTTTGCGAAATATGCTGATGAACGTATCGATCAGACCGGGATGGCTGTTGACCACATACCGCAGTCGGTTGTTATTCCCAAAAGTGTTTTCATCCGGCAAAATGGGAATCGGTCTGGCCCATCCCTTGTTGCTCTGAGAGATTCTTCCGTCCCAATCCTTTTCCTGAACGGTGTTTGCCAGAATAAAGGAGGTTCTTGCCGTTCCAAACCGGGCAACCACCAAATGGACAGCTTCCTCGTCCAGTTGCTGCCCGTTATAGTGCTTGGAGATTGCCGCCTGAATCGCTTCCTTGCAGGCCACATTCAGCTTGTTGGATTCCCGGTACTGATCCAGCTCTCCGTGGTCATAGGCGTAATCACCGGAATATGGATATACGGTCAGGTTGGCGGTTTCTCTGTTCAGGCTAATGACGGCATCCGCTCTGCTTTCAATGCAGTTTGTGATAATATCCATAGCGAAAGTCTCCTGCTTGTCATACGCCTTATATACATCATTCAAAGGCGTATCGGATTGCAGCAATGCTCTGGCCCGTTCCGTGCTGAGTTCGAGGCACTCTATATCGGCAATGATGTCAAACTTGGTGGCATACTCATAGGAATGGTTCAGGATTTCCTCCGGGGGCTGTGTCAGCAGCCAACTGGAAAACTGTTTCATTTCCTCGTTCATTTTATCGAATAACGTAGCGTTTAGTTCTTTTTGGGTCATTATCGTACCTCCTCATGATGTTTTATTTTTCGCTCTGTCCGGGGTTGAGGCGTTGGGTTTCTGAGCTTTGCCAAAACAGAGGGACGGGAAGATTTCGCTACCACCTGTTCCTGGCTCGGCTCTTTCTTTCCGTCCATGTTCAGCTCGGCGTCCAAAAAGATCAGCCGCGCGGATTTATCCCGCAGCTCCTCCTCGTAGGGGAAGGGTTTGCCCAGCTCTGCCTTTGCCGCGTCCCGCTGCTGGTACAGCTCATCCAGCTTGGTCTGGAGCGCTGTTAGGCGCTGGGGCATCTGAGCCAGGGCATTGTCCAGGCGGATCAGATTGCCCCTGGCATCGCTGCCCAAGGTTGCCTGATGGGTCATTTTGCCGCGCATGGTCAGCACATACTTTTTGCCGAAGTCCTCCAGGGTCACGGACATTTTGAATCCCCGGTAGGCGCCGATCTCCACCGGGTTAAGCCCGGTGGCTTTCTTTGTCGCTTCGATCAGGGCAGCACCCGCATTGTCCTTGTCTGTCAGATCGTCTGTCAGCACGGTCATGCCCGCAAAGCCATCCGGAGGATGGGGGTGGGCAGAGAGTGTTTCCATATCCTCCTGGAGTGCCTGGATGAATCCCTTGATTTTTTCAATCTGCTCCGGGTAGTGCCGCAGCAAATTGTCCTCCAGACGGTATTGGTTGCTTTTGTGGCTGGCTTTCATGAGCTTCAGCCGGGAAACCTCCACATCCAGGTCCATCCGCTCCTTGATCCGTGGATCTCCGGCGCACAGGGCCTTGATCTCCGCAAAGGACAGGGCGGTTTCGTCCACATCGTCGCAGGAGCGCACCGGAGATTTGGAACTCATGATTTGGGAAATAAACTTCTGCTTGTTTTCCACCGTCTGCCACAAGTAGGCGTCGAAGGTGCCTTCTGTGACGTAGCGAAACACATGGACTTTCTCATTTTTGTTTCCCTGACGTTCGATTCTGCCTTTTCTCTGAGCCAGATCACCGGGACGCCAGGGACAATCCAAATCATGGATCGCCACAAGCCGATCCTGGACGTTGGTCCCGGCTCCCATTTTGGAGGTACTGCCCAGCAGCACCCGTACCTGACCGGAGCGCACCTTGCCGAACAGCTCTTTCTTTCGGGCATCGGTATTGGCGTCGTGGATAAAGGCGATTTCCTCCGGTGGAACGCCTCTGAAAATGAGCTTTTTCCGAATGTCCTCATAGACGGTAAAGCCAGCCGCGGGGGGAAGGGACGTATCCTCCAGATTTCCAGGCATTTCTTTGGCGGCGCGTCTGGAAGGCGCGGCCTGGGGTGTGGAAATATCGCAGAACACAAGCTGGGTCAGCTTGTCCGCCTTGCCATCCTCCCATACCTTCATAATGTTATCCACACACAGATTGACCTTGCTGCCGGGTTCGTCAGGATAGGCCGGGTTGATGATCCGCTGGTCCAGGCCCAGCTTTCGTCCGTCCGAGGTGATTTTGAGCATATTATCGACGGAGGAATCTACGATACCGGCGTGGACATCGGCGGCCCGTTCCGAAAGCTGCTGCACCAGATCTTTCTGAACCTCCGTAGGCTTCGCCACCACATTGTGGTACTCCACTTCCGGGGTGGGCAGATGAAGCTGGTCAGCCGTTTTAATGTCCGCCGCTTCCTTGAAGAACTGCATCAGCTCCGGGAGATTGAAGAACCGGCTGAACCGTGTGCGGGGACGGTAGCCCTTGCCCTCCGGGGCCAGCTCCAGAGCGGTGACGGTTTCCCCAAACCGGGACGCCCAGCAGTCGAAGTGGGTCATGCCCATTTCTTCCAGGCGTTCATACTGTAAGTACCGCTGCATGGTGTAGAGTTCGGTCATACTGTTGCTCACCGGTGTGCCGGTGGCAAAGACAACGCCCCGGCTTCCGGTGATTTCATCCATATAGCGGCACTTGGCGAACATATCGGAGGATTTTTGGGCATCCGAGGTAGACAGGCCAGCCACGTTCTGCATTTTTGTATACAAGAACAAGTTTTTGAACGAATGTGCCTCGTCCACAAACATCCGGTCAACGCCCAACTGCTCGAATGTGACCACATCATCTTTCCTGTGGTCAGCCGCCAGCTTTTCCAGTCTGGCCTCCAGCCCACGCTTTGTCCGCTCCAACTGCTTGACGGTGAACCGCTCTCCGCCAGCCAGCTCCACTTCCTCAATTCCCATCGTGATTTCATCGATTTGATCCTGGAGAAGCCGTTCCTGCCGCTCCTTGCTGATGGGGATTTTCTCAAATTGCGAGTGGCCGATGATAACGGCGTCATAGTCGCCTGTGGCGATCCGGGCGCAGAATTTCTTGCGGTTTGCGGTTTCAAAGTCCCGCTGGCGGGTAACAAGGATATTGGCGGAGGGGTACAGACGGAGAAATTCCGACGCCCACTGTTCCGTCAGGTGATTGGGAACCACAAAAATAGACTTCTGACACAGCCCCAGACGCTTGCTCTCCATGGCGGCGGCTACCATTTCAAAGGTTTTGCCCGCGCCCACCTCATGGGCCAGGAGGGTATTGCCGCCGTAGAGAACATGGGCGATGGCGTTTCGCTGATGCTCCCGGAGGGTGATCTCCGGGTTCATGCCCACGAAGGAAATGTGACTGCCATCGTACTCCCGGGGGCGGGTGGAGTTCATTTCCTCATTGTATTGGCGCACTAATTTCTGCCGCCGCTCTGGGTCTGCCCAGATCCAGTCTTTAAAGGCTTCCCGGATGGCTTGCTGCTTTTGTGCCGCCAGGGTGGTTTCTTCGGCGTTCAGCATCCGCTTTTCATTCCCATCCGGGTCACGCACTGTGTCATAAATGCGAACATCCCGGAGGTTCAGGCTGTCCTCCAGGATGTCGTATGCGCTGGCCCGGTCTGTGCCGTAGGTCTGATAGGCTGTAATATCGTCATAGGAAACTTTGCTTTTGTTGGAGATAAACCAAGCGGCGGTGGATGGAGAATACTGCACCTGGATGGTGTTTTTCAGCCGGTATGGAGTGTCAAAGGTTTCGTTCATAAACTGCTGGATGTAGGACTTGTCGATCCAGGTAGCGCCCAGACGCACCTCAATCTCCGAAGCATCCAGGTCTTTGGGCTGGGCCGCTTCCAGGGCCTCCACGTTGGCGGAGAAAAGCTCCGGGAAGTCTCTCGCCGCAAGTCTGGCTTTTTCCAGCTTCTTTCGCACATTGCCAGACAGGTATTCATCCGCCGTCACATACTTTGGACGCCCATCCGCAGCCACCGGCTCCGGCAGGCGGAAGATAACGCCCCGCAGTTCTTTTGCTAAGACTTCCTCGGTTTTCCCGGATAGCCTGGACATATACGCCATATCCACCTTGGCCTTTTCCGCAATGGATAGGGTCAGGGCTTCAATGGCTGTATCTACAGAGGAAACAGCGTGGTGGGGCTGGATGGTTCTTTTGAAGAACATATCCGCTTTCCGCTTGAATTTCCCATCGTCGTCCATGACTTCCAGGGCGCACAGGAGGTAGTAGGCGGAATCGTCGGAGAAAGCCAGCTTATTGCCCCGGTTATTGATGATCCCATATTTTTCCACAAAGGAATCATAAAGCTGGTTCAGTTCCGTCTGCTTTGCTTTAATAGCGGAATCCGGGATGGATTCTTCCATCTGGAGGTCAATCAGCTCATGGACGCAGGTACTTAAGGAGAGCATACCCTTGATCCGCTCCTTGGCGGTGGCGTTCAGGTCTGGACGCACCATGATGCTGTTTTCCCGGTAGTAGATTTCTCCGTCCACCAGGGTGTAGGAATAGTTCTTGACATTGGGATCGGCGGGAAGGGTATCCTGAATGGATTCTCCCTCGCCCAAATCCGGCAGCTCGGTTTCCCGGTAGGTGCCGTGGATGTGCTGTACCGCTTCTTTGAGCTGGCTAGCAAGAGAAACATCGGGAAGCGGCTCCACGGTATAGTCCATGCCGTGGGCGGTGCTTTCGGCACCGTTCCGGCCCATGACCATTTCCGGATGCTCCAGGAAATAGCTGTTGATGGCATACCCATCCTCTGTCTGCCCCAGATGCACCCAGTCATAGTCCCTGTCAATGGGCCGGTCCCGTTTTTGCAGGAAGATAATGTCCGAAACCACATCCGTCCCGGCGTTGGCCCGGAAGGCGTTGTTGGGCAGACGGATGGCCCCCAGCAGCTCCGCCCGCTGGGCAAGGTATTTCCGCACCTCTGGATTTTTGGCATCCATGGTGTAGCGGGAGGTGACAAAGGCCACGATCCCACCAGGGCGCACCTGATCCAGCGCTTTGGCGAAAAAGTAGTTGTGGATGGAAAAGCCCAGCTTATTGTAAGCCCGGTCATTGACCTGATACTGTCCAAAGGGAACGTTACCGACAGCCAGATCGTAAAAGTCCCGGCGATCCGTGGTTTCAAAGCCTGCTACCGTGATATTGGCCTTGGGATAGAGCTGCTTCGCAATGCGTCCAGTGATGGAATCCAGCTCTACACCGTACAGGCGGCTGTTTTGCATTTCCTCCGGGAGCATCCCAAAGAAATTACCCACACCCATGGCAGGTTCCAGGATATTGCCGGTCTGAAAGCCCATATTTCCGATGGCCTCATAGATGGCCCGGATGACGGTGGGGCTGGTATAGTGGGCATTCAGGGTGGATGCTCTGGCGGCTTTATATTCTTCCGGGGTCAGCAGCTCTTTCAGCTCCTGATATTCCACTGACCAGTTTGGCTTGTTGGGGTCAAAGGCATCCGGCACACCGCCCCAGCCCACATAGCGGGAAAGCACCTCCTGTTCTTCCGCTGTGGCCTGCCTGCCGTCCTGCTCTAATTCGTGCAGGAGCGTGATGGCGTCCATATTCATGCGGAACTTTGCTTTTGCGCCGCCCACGCCCAGGTTATCGTCGGTGATGCGGAAGTTTTCGGCGGGAAACTCTGTGTTGGTACTGTCGCGCCCAACCTCCGGCACAAAACGATTGCTCGTGGTTCGCTCCGCAAGCGCCTTTTCTGCGCGTTCCCGAACATCATCACGGAGTGTCAGCGAATATAGGTCGGAGGATGAGGAAAAGCCCACGTTATCAAAAATATAGTCCACGTCGGCTTCTTTCAGTGCCCCTGCCGCATAATAGCGTTCTCTTGTAGGGCTTTCACGCACCTTGCCGTTGGATATATCGTAGTTTAAGCCGGTTTCGAGATGTGTAACAATCTTCCCGCCCACGGCCAGCGTCACATAATACCAGCCAATATATCCGCCGCTTTTGTCATCCGCGCCGTTGTTCAACTCCACATTCAGCACAGTATAGGGCTTCAAGCCCTTTTGCGCAGCGATAGCGTTATCCTTTTCTTCCCGCTTTATCAGAGCAGGAAGCGCGGCCTCTTTCGTTGCCTGGACGATTTCCGGGTTATACCGCCTTACGGCGGCGGTTACGCGCTCATTTTGTACCTTTGCGGTCTTGGCTTGGGGTGTTCTGGTGTTGCCGAGGAAATAGGAGGTTCCATTGTCAAAGCGGATGGAAATATCGCTTGTGCCGCGCCACTTGCCCGTGCATGGGGAGGTTTCGATTTTGCCAGATGTGCAGCCGAAGGCCTGCGCAATGATGTTAATCTTCTCCTGCATGGACAGATTCTCATATCGCTTTGCTATCTCAATGGCCTTTTTCTGCAAAGTGGTCATTTCTTCTTTTGCGGTGGGCACGGTTTCCTCTGATGGCGTTTCCTGTGTGGCGATCCGCTCCACGTCGGCGGTCACCTGCTGAATGAATGGGTCACGGCCCAGCGCGTCCGGGTCAACCAATTCTCCATTCACGATGCCTCTCTCCGCCAGGGCTTCCCGAACCGCAATGGGGTCTACATCCTCAAACCGGTCCTGTTCTTCCTCGGTAAAGAATCTGCCTTCTTTGATAAGCTGGGCGATCCGCCGCTGTACATTGGGCCAGGGAAGTTTCGTTTCTTCCGGGCTTCCGGTACGGACAATGAACAGGCCATCGGTATCGCTGCCGCTATACTCATGGGATAGCCACGCGGCGGTAGCTCTGTCCCGCGCGTGACTGTTCATATAGCGGACAACGGCACGTTTGCTGTCCATGTCCTCGTTCCAGCGGATCAGGGCCTCGTCTATATCGTCCTGAGAGAGTGGGCGGAGAAGTTCGTGGAGCTTTGGGTAGGTTTCGTCAATGGCTTCCTGGTGCAGACGGTGACGGAAATCCGGCCCATCTGAATACAGCCGGATCAGCTCCATATCCCCGGAGTTGAGGACGGCGCGGCGCACGGCGGCGTTTCCCTCGATCACAGCGTTTTCATGGTCGGAGTGACCGCAGGCGTTGCGGTATGCGGTGTCCTCTGAAATGGCGGCGGCAATCCTGGGCTTGTACTGGTCAAGCTGCTCCTGAAGGGTGGGCAGTGCGTTCAGTGCTTCCTGATCCCGGAAAACCCGGAAACCGTCTGCCCCATATTCCGCTTCGTGGGCATTGATGGCTCGCTCCGCCTCATGGTCAATAGATACCAGGGTATAGACATTTCGTGTTCCGGTCTGCTCATTTATTGCCGCAATGGTCACGTCGAAGCTGTCCCGCAGCTTTTCTACATTTTGTTCCAATGTGTGTGCCGGAATACCGCACATTTCCACTCTGCCGCCTGTGGGGATTGGCCTGGACATAAGGGTTAAATTCAGCACCGGAGCGGCTTGCTTGGCATCCTCACCGTAGATCTCAAAGAAGTCACCTACCTGATACAGAACCAGATCGTCCGGGTGCGCTTCCTTTATATCGTTATAGTCCCAGAGAGTATCAGGAACAGCCTGAGAAATTTGCTGTGCCAGTTCTTGGTATTCGCCTGTGTAGCAGAACAGTTCATTATCTCCGGGCAGATACAGCTTGCCATTTTCAATACAGCGGAAAATATCCGCCTGGGAATCCCCGCTGGCATTATAGAAAGCACTGTGCGAATATGTGTGTTTGGCCCAATCATAGTTGGATAGCCCCATCTCCCGGTCCGAGGAAATTTGGGAGTTCATGGCTTCCTCTAAGTTGTACCCTTTGGGAAACTTGCCGACAGCGGCGAAGTGATAGCCGTTGTATTCAAAGCTCCCCCGATATAGTTCAGCATCCTTTGTGGAGCGGATCAAGAAGGTTTCCAATCCCTTATCAGGGTCATGGTCAACCAGCACCAATCCCGCGCCGCTGTTTGCCAGCGCGGCGGAATGGTCTTTGAAATCCGCTTTTGGCAGAAAACACACGTCAATAGGGCGTTTCCTGCCTATGATTTCCCGTTTAACTGTGTCCAGATTTAACTGCGCGGCAATCTCCAGGGCATCCTTCTCAAAAGCGAAATATCCATCGTTGAGCTTTACAAGGACAAAATAATCCGGGTGTTCTTTCTTAACTTCCCGATAGTCCGCATAGAAAGGGCCGACAGACGCAATAGACTGAGCTACATTTTCCGGGGCAGTATTTACTACCTCGGACGCTGGAGCCTCTGGCTCTGCCGCATCCCCCAGCAGTTCTTCCTCCGAGGTCTGCCGCTGGGCAAGCTGTTCCGGGGTAAAGTAGCGGCCTGCTTCCATCAGCGCGTCCACATATTTTGCGACCTTTGCCCAGGACAGTTCAATCCGGGTACAGTTTGGCTTGTCAAAGCGAATACCTTTGCTGTCGTGCCACTCATCGCTATGGAAATTATGAGACAGGGCGCAGTTTCCACCGCCAGTACCATACTCATTTTTAAGAAAATTCTGCTTTTCCTTGGCGGTGTGGGGCGTTTGGTAGAAGTCATATATTCTGGCTTTACTTCCGGCAAAATTACTCCCACCGGAAAGGCGTTCGTTGATCTCATCCTCCGTGATGAAGCTCTTTACGGCGGGCATTTCCGATATGCTGCTGGTATATTCCAGTCGAGGAACGGTTAAGTCCTCCATGGGTGCAAGCAGCTTATCCGGCTTGTAAAAGGGAAACCGCATCAGGCTGCTGTTTTTCTGGTAGGCATCCAGGAAGGTATGCAGCTCTTTCATAAGCGCCTGATAGGATTCCGGTTCAGAAAGATAAACACACAGTTTTTCTGTACCTTTCTGGAAATCAGGGCCAAGGGCGGAAATAATGCTCATGTATCCCGCTTCTCTGGCTTCTTTGCTCATGTCGTGCTTCATGTACCAAAGCTGACTGGCAACCTGCAGCCTTTCAAAGCTGAACGCTTCCGCAAGCTCCACATTGGTGGCAAACTGTCCCTGCTCCAAAAGCGCACCAATCCGTTTGGCGGCATCCTCCCAGGACAGAAGCTGGGCGTTTTTGGAATACCGTGCGGTATTGCCATAGGCAAAGCGCATCCCATCTTCACCGTACCATGCGGTGATTTTTGCGCCGTTCAGTTCAATGCCATAGCCGCCGTGGTAGGTTTTGGAGAGGAACGCCGTCAATTCCGCCATGGGTTTCTGCTTGGCAAATTCGTTGACCACGCGCATCCGGTGATCTTCTGTATTGCTGCCGATCCGCAGAAACGTGTCTATAGTCTCCTGGGGAATGGAAAAAGCGGAGGGTGCTTTTTCCGCACGCTCCGCTTCCGCAATGTATTGAATTTGTTCTCCCTCAGAGGGGAAGAAGGAAAACTGCTCTCCAGTAACTGGAGGCTGCCCTGTTAGCTGTACACCAGCTCTGTCAGGATGATTTCCTCTGCCTGGGCTTTCAGGCTGTTCATCAGGCCCACCCATTTCATCGGGTCGCGGGCTTTCAGCTCCTCCGTCACGCCTGCTGACTTCATCAGTGCTGGCATCAACTGCTCCAGTCTGCTGTTCGCCGTCTGGTCGATCTCCCTCAGATGGGGGTACAGCGTCTCGGACAGGATCATGGTGTTCCACAGTACCGGACGGTGTTCCTGAAGGTATTTCTTCCGCATCCTCCCGTACTTGCCCAGGGGCTGCTTCTGCTGGTCGGACAGGCTTAGGTCGGGAATCTGATAATCTCCATTCTTGCGATAAGTTAAGTTGCTCATGGTTCTGGCTCCTTTCGGTAATTTTTTCTCGTTCATATTTCTTGACGGTGATCTCGATCTGCCGCAGCACCGTTTCGCTGCTTTGGCTGACAGCCGTACCCAGGGCGGAAATGACCGGAGGGGTGTTAAAGTCAAAAACCGGCATAAAGTCCAGATGTTCAAACCGTTCCTCCGGGTCCAGGCCACACCGGGCCATGACCACATAGGCCGAGCTGACAGTTGCCGCGCTTAGAAAGGTGTGCTTGAGGTTGTCTACATCATACCCTTCCAGAAAAGAACCGTCAATGTTGTCGCAAATGTCCTGATAATGCTCCGTCCAGTAATCGCCTACAAGGTTAGCGGCAATATCTTCCAGAAAGTCAGAAAAGCCAGCAGAATGAGTTTCCCCAAACTTTTCTTCCAGAGCGGCGGTGACGGCCTGCTCATGCTCTTCCCGATACTGGAAAAGGTAAGGGCGGCGGGAATTTTCCCTGCCGCCAGTATCGGACACATCGAATACATATTTTAGTGCCGGATTGTCGCCGGAGGTATCTATCAGGGCAATCCCGGAGGAACCCCGCTTGATATAGCGGCGCATCTGCTTGTTCCAGATGTCATAGTCGGCGCAGGCGGTGGCATCCGGGCGCTGGGCGAAGATCATAAGTTGTTCATGGTAAGGGTATTTATACAGCCTTGCCATGGTTTGCAGGAGGGCAGTCCATTTCTGGTAGCTGCCCGCCGCTTCCACCGCCGTCCGGTCTGCCAACTGTGCGTAAAGTTGTAATTTGGATGGCAACGTTTTTTCTCCTTTCACAAAAATAGGTGTATTGTGTTTTTAATATTGAGTTGACACAGATGGGGATCGCACCTATAATAAACACCGGGCAGATAAATGCCCGTAAAATAGTGTTCGCTTCCTGATATGCGGCTGATAAGTGGTCAGGATAACAAATACTGTTCGCTCCCCGATATGCGGCTTATAAGTGGTCGGGATCAAAATGTTTGCTAAACTCTTGAAACAGCGCCTTTCGGAACAGCTCCCGGAAGTGCGCTGTTTCATTTTATCTAATCCTTAAAAATCAGGTACTAAGTCCAATTCGGCAAATTCAGCATCTGACATGGCATTCAGCCTGTTAATGGTGCTGTCCGTCAGAGCTTGCAGTTCCTGCTCGTCATCTTCCAAGTATGTGCGCATCTCATTGAGGGTACGAATCAGGCCCAGGCGTGTGCCGGTGTTGTAGATGCACATAAGCTGTTGCTGTTCATAGGAAATCATCATCTTGTGTACTCCTTTTCTTTTGATTTTTTCGGTGTGGATTTTCTGCTTTGGCCCTTGGGCGGCGGATTCCTCAGTTTCTCCATGACGGAGGACTTTTTCTCCCGGTGGACGGCATCCGCCAAGTCCATCAGGGAAATGGGATTGCCAGATCTCGCCTGCTGTTCCAGCTCTGCCACAGTTGGCTGCTTGCCGTTGTTGATAATGCCGTCGATCATGCCGTAATCATCTTCGGTGGAGAGTTCGGCGGATCTCAGGTAGTTTTCTCCGAATCCGGGAAGCTCTTGGAATCCAACGGTGTCGCAGTAATGATAGGATACACGATCTCCCTGCTTGATGGCAACGATGTCACCCATGGAAAGACTGTGACCGGAAAAATCTGCCGGGTGCTGGGTGTTAAATTTGAAGTAGAGATTCTCCAGCGTCACGTTGGCATCTAACCTGGAAGGCAGTGTGTCCGTGTAGATGGCATCGTAGTTATCCCGCTGGGGTGTTCCCACCATGCCCAGGGGGGCGAAGTGCAGATTTTGGGGAGCGTCCTGTTTGAGCTGGAAAATGACATAGGCATCCTGGGGATTTTCCTTGAAACGCTGCTCCACATTCCGGGCAGGGACAGAATCTTTCACCCGCTGCCATTCGTCACGGGTAATGCCAAACAGGCCATCGTGGTTTACAATGTCCGCTGTGTCAAAAGCCATGGCATCGGTGCCGTCCCGGTAGAGCATATACACGGTTATGTCCCGCTCCATCAGTTCCGCGGCTCTGTCTTTGGAGAGGGGGAGCATATCCGAATCGGCATAGCCGTAACACACCATCTGCTGAAAAGAAAGCGTGGGGTCAGGCAGTCCATCCAATGCCTGGGCTGGAGGGGAGCTGTTTTCCCGCACGGGTTCTTCCTGTTCTGGCTGTTCCTGGGCTTCCGTAAGGGTTACACCTCGCTCCTTGCAGATTTCCTGAAAGTGGCTTTCAATGGAGGTTATCATCTCGGAGGAAGTCTTGTTTATGGTTTCCAGGCTGGCCCGGAGTTCCTTCAGCTCTTTTCCCTGGGACCAAGAAGCGATATACCCGAAACTATTGTCCTTTGTCTCAATGCCAAAATACTGGCAGACAGCATAGGAAACGCTCTCCGCTTCCACTTCCTCCGTATTTCTGCCTTTTTCAGCCGGGGCAAGAACGGTTTCCCCATCGTCCGCCAGTTCCGTCATTTTCTCATAGTTATGCAGCCTGGAATGGGCCATTTCATGGACGATGGCGCTGACTGTCTGTACTTGGCTCATACCCTCCCGGATGAAGATGGCCTGTTCCGTGAGACTAAAATACCCATCCATGCTGGATTCCATTGGCTTTATTTCAATCGGTACTTGGGAAGTCCGGCGCAGCGCTTCCAGGAAAACCTCATACTGTGCCACATCTCCGGTCAGATCAAAGCTGAGCTGCGGCAATGGCTTTCCATCGGTCTGGGAAACATCAAATACCCGGACGATCTTATACATGGGAATGGTGATTTCTTTTTCCTCAGTGATGGGGTTTCCTTCGCTGTCGATCATGGGCAGGTTGGTGTCCGGGTCAAGTTTTTCCTTATCGACCTTGATTTTATAGGGCGTGGGAGCAAGAATCTGAATACCCCGTTCTCCCTTTTTGACGTGCCGCCCAAAACTGTTTTTCCACCTGTTATAGCCAGCGACCAGGGTGGCGTCAGGCCGCTGGGCGTGGATCAGCATGACATTATTCACGGAATACCTGTGAAATCTGGACATGGTGGTTAGATAGTTCCGGTATCGGTCACTCTCAAACAGTTCTTGAATGCCTTTTTCTATGCCAGCGGTTATCTCTTTGATTTGGTCTTTGTATGACTGCTTTTCTGACATGAATATCTCCTTCCTGTTAAAAGTAAAAAGCGCCCCCATACAGCTTGTTTCTCAGGCTGCATGGGGGCAAAATTCACGCATTTGGAAGCCGGATTTTAACTTCCGAATATCTTTTCCTTTCCCCCCTCAAAACCGGGTCAAAAAACCATTGCGGCGAGCCGCTTTTTTACACTCTAAATGCGTGAGTGCAGGTAGTAATTGTGCAGTCGGATTGCCTCCTTCTGCTTGCGGATTTTCTTTGCGCAGGCCGGACAATATTTCGCACGGTTGGACTTGGAAAACATTGGTTTTCCACAGACAGAGCATTTTTTCCTTGCTGCCCGTTTTAGAATTTTGCCCTCCAGCTCTGGAGCACTGGGGAGCACCGCTTTTCGGAACCATCTGCAATTCAGAGTGTAGGTGATCCACTGGGCGCACACACTGCAATATCCATGATCCATCATCAAGCAATTTCCGTTATCGAAATTGCAGCAACGCTTCTGTATCAGCTTCCGTGCGTCCCGGAGCTGGTCATCGTTCATTCTGGGAATATCAGCCATTGTCGAACACCAGCTTGAAATGTGCCTTGTCGCCGTCATCCTCCAAAACCACGGAAGCGTCATAGCTTTTCCCGGTTCGGGGAGAGATACACCCTTTCAGCGGGGCGCGGCCTGTTTCCAAAAGGGACTGGGCGGTTTTCCTATCCAGCGTCTTTTGCTTGAGGGTGAAAAAGCGGCTGTCCTTCCACAGAACAAAGGTGCAATCCCGGTTCGTACAGAAAAAGCCTTTGCTTCTTTCCATGACCGGCTTCCCACACCGGGGGCAGACGCCTACGGTTTTCTCCTTGGAGGGGAACAGAATATCCGCACCGGAAACCGGGCGGTAATTCTTTGCCAGGCCAGAGAGCATTTCCGTAATTTCATCCAGAAATTCCTCCGGCTCCAAGTTGCCTTTCTGGATTTGAGACAGCTTATGCTCCCATTCCGCTGTCAGGAGCGGGGACTGAAGCTGCTCCGGGAGGACGGTAATCAGGGAATAGCCCAGGTCGGTGGGAACAAGATTTACTTGCTTCTTGGATTTCTTCCGCTCCACCATGCCGGTGGAAACCAGCTTTTCCAGAATCCCGGCACGGGTGGCAGGCGTCCCCAGACCTTTTCTTTCTGCATCGTCAGGCATTTCCTTTGCCCCAGCGGATTCCATGGCGGACAGTAGGGTATCTTCCGTAAAGTGATGGGGCGGATGTGTTTTCCCATCCTGGATGGACACTTTGCTGGGGTTCAGGACTTGCCCCACTTCCAGCCTGGAAAACCACTTCTGCTGAACGGCCTTCTGCAAATATTTCTTCCAGCCGATTTCCCGCAGGGTTTTCGTGGTCGCTTTGAACGATGCACCGCCGCAGGAGATCGTAACCTCCGCTTCCTTATAGCGGTAATCCTCGCTGACTGCTATCAGCACCTGCCGGGAGATCAGCTTGAGGATTTCTCGCTCTCCGGTTGGGAGGTTTACAATCGGCTGCTCTCCCGCATGGAGTGTGGGGAGGATAGCATGGTGGTCAGATACTTTCTTGGAATTGCAGACCCGCTCCGCCAGAATCTCACCGGGGGCGCTGACCCCATAGATACCGGCGGCACAGAGGGCGATGGGCCTCACGCTGCTTTCCATATCGTCCGTCAGATAGCGGCTGTCCGTTCGGGGGTAAGTACACAGCTTCTTTTCGTATAGGGCTTGCAGATAGTCCAGCGTCTGCTGGGCCGTGTAGCCAAGGAGGCGGTTTGCGTCCCGCTGGAGGGTAGTCAGGTCATACAACGCCGGGGCTTTCTCGGATTTGTCCCAATGCTGGATGTTGGAAACAACGGTTTCTTTCGTTTTGCAGGACGCTTCCAGAGAAACCGCGTCTTCCTTTTTCATATACTTCTCGCTGACAGCGGTAAACTCTGGGAAGTCCAGGTTGACCGTGTAATAGCTTTCCGGGACAAAGGCGGCGATTTCGGATTCCCGTTGCACCAGCAGGGCCAGTGTGGGGGACATGACCCTGCCAATGTTCAGCTTGGTGCCATACGTCAGGGAGAAAAAACGGGTGGCGTTGATGCCCACCAGCCAATCGGCTTTGGCACGGCACAGAGCGGATCGGTGAAGGCCGTCATATTCGCTGCCGGGATGCAGATTTTCAAAGCCCTCCCGGATAGCGTCATCCTCCATGGAGGAGATCCACAGCCGCTTCATGGGTTTGGAACAGCCTGCCAGATCGTACACCGTGCGGAAAATCAGCTCGCCCTCCCGTCCGGCATCGCAGGCATTTATTACCTCCGTCACATCAGGGCGGCGCATCAGCTCCCGGAGAAGGGAAAACTGCTGTTTCTTTTCCCTGGAAACGCGAAACTGGAAGGGGTTTGGCAGGATGGGAAGATCCTCCTTTCGCCACTTTTTGTATCGGCTGTCATAGCTCTCCGCATCGGACAGCCCTGCCAGATGCCCGAAGCACCAGGAAACCAGATAGCCGTTTCCCTCCAGGTATCCATCCCGGCGCGTATCCGCGCCCAGCACCTTAGATAAAGATTGAGAAACAGCAGGCTTTTCCGCGATCACGAGCCGCATACTGCCACCTCCAAATTCCTGTTTTGCCGGATCTCCCGGTGACAGGGGTGGGTGCAGCTCTCACCCTGGCGCTTGCAGCCAAAGCAGAGATGATTTTGAGGGAGGGCAGGCTGTCTGCCCTCCCGGATGGGATGGGGAATCTGAACCATCATCTTTTCATAGTGCCGGGATTTCCCGGTTGTAAAATAGCTCATTCGGTTTTCTTTTCCTCCTCGTAAGGCTCAAATTTTGCTTCTTCCTCGTCGTCTATGCCATAATCGTATTCATCCAGGTCGGTATCGCCCTTGGTATTGGGGATCGGGAACTTGTCTTTCAGGAAGTGCCAGCCCAGGACGCCAAACAGGACGATGATCAGGATCACAGCCACCGCCGCGGCGGGATTGGATTTTTCTTCCGGTTCGGAAACAGGCTCCGTTGGCTCTGTGGTGGGTTGGACTGTCGGTTCCGTCCCCGGTTCCAGACCAATGCACTCCGTCATGTTCTTGGCACAGACCGGGCAGGTGGTATTGACGTGGCCCGCATAGCACCGGTCAATGCAGCCGCAGACCTCTACGGTTTCTCCGTCCTCCAGCAAAGCCTGCAAGTCAAGATCATCCACCTTGTTCAGAAAGTAGGTATCGAACTGCTCGTTATGTTCATCCACCGGGGCATCGTAGT
>Ga0129308_1001771_pt1 | contig 20801 bp, 19 predicted proteins | sample L827metagenome_FD_94440 | JGI IMG/M metagenome (GOLD analysis project Ga0129308, IMG submission 94440) | Ring-tailed lemur group fecal microbial communities from Wisconsin, USA - L827 metagenome | ecosystem: Host-associated > Mammals > Digestive system > Large intestine > Fecal | place: USA... | reverse complement strand
GGACAATTTTAAAGGTTTGTGGTACTTTTACGCTGTATTGTATCTCGCAAACGAGAATAATAACAGGAGGAATCGTACCATGAAAAATGAAAAAACCTATGAACTTGTGCTTCTGGCACTGTTCACCGCCATTATTGTGATAATGGCCTTCACGCCGCTGGGATATATTCCGCTGGTTGTGATCAATGCAACTGTCATTCATATCCCTGTAATCCTTGGAGCGCTATTTTTGGGACCGAAGAAAGGTGCATTTTTAGGATTCGTATTCGGATTGACGAGCTTTATCAACAATACCTTCAAAGCGGCCACCGCGTCGGCTTTTGTATTTTCGCCGGTACTGGCAGCGAATGTGGTCGGCATTTCAGGCGTATTTAAGAGCTTGTATATCTGCTTTGTGCCGAGAATTTTGGTCGGCATTATTCCCTATTTTGTATATATTCTGATCCGCAGGCTGTTAAAGAGCGAACAGAAGGTATGGCGCATTGTGATCAATGCAGCTGTGTCAATTATTTTGTTCCTGTCTGTCAGAGCGTTTGCGGATAATTTGCTGAAGGAGAGCATGGGCGGCGTGGCCGGCACTGTGATCGGTCTGATTGCGGGAATTGTGCTGTTTATAGTTCTGGCTGCTGCCGGTCAGAAGAAGACTTCTGCGAGCATCGCTCTGGCTTATGCCGGAATTGCGGGAGCCTTCACCAATACGCTTTTCGTGATGAGCGGTATTTTCATTTTGTATAAAGACGCCTATGCGCAGGCGCTCGGCATTGCCGGAGATGCGGTCATTGATGTCATCATGGGTGTGATCAGCTTTAACGGCATCATCGAGGCGGTGGTCGCGGCGATCCTGATCGCAGGTGTTGGAATGGCGCTGCTGCAGATTAAGCCCATCAAAGGGTTAAAAGATTGAGGAAAGACGGGAAAAACGATGATTTTAGCGGTAGATATTGGAAATACAAATATTGTAATCGGTTGTATCGAGCAGGAAAAGGTCTATTTTGTGGAAAGAGTGTCCACGAATATTTCCAAAACAGAGCTGGAGTATGTCGTGGAGTTTAAGACGCTTCTGGATCTGTATAAGATCAGGGTGAGTGAGATCACAGGATGCATTATCGCCTCTGTGGTGCCGCCGCTGAATAATATTGTGAAAAATGCGATGGAGAAGCTTCTGCGCATTTCTCCGCTGCTGGTAGGCCCGGGAGTCAAAACGGGGCTGAATATTCTGATGGACAATCCGGGACAGGTTGGCGCGGATCTGATCGTGAACGCTGTCGCCGGGCTGAAATATTACGGCGCACCCAATATCATAATTGATATGGGGACGGCCACGACCATCAGCGTGGTGGATGAAAAGAAAAATTATATCGGCGGCATGATTCTGCCCGGTGTGAAGGTCTCGCTGGAATCTCTGGTAAACCGGACTTCACAGCTGCCCAGAATCAGTCTGGAGGCGCCCAGAAAGATCATCGGCAAGAATACCATTGACTGTATGAAGAGCGGCATTATAATGGGACAGGCGGCCTGTCTGGACGGCATGATTGAAAGAATCTGGGAGGAACTGGGCTATCAGGCGCCGGTGGTAGCGACGGGCGGCCTTGCAGGCTGTATTGTTCCTTACTGCAAAAAGAAGATCATCTGTGATAATGAACTGACCTTAAAGGGGTTGGATATTATTTACCGGAAAAATATGGAGCCTACAGCCTGAAATACGGCGGAAAGGAATCGGAGATGTTAGAGGGAAAGCATATCGTACTCGGTGTGACGGGCAGCATTGCGGCATATAAAATCGCTTCGCTGGCCAGCATGCTGAAGAAGCGCAGGGCCGATGTGACCGTCATCATGACGCAGAATGCCACCAATTTTATCAATCCAATAACCTTTGAAACGCTGACGGGCAACAAATGCCTGATTGATACGTTTGACCGGAATTTTGAGTTCAGTGTGGAGCATGTTTCACTGGCAAAACAGGCTGATGCGTTTCTGATCGCGCCGGCTTCTGCCAATGTGATTGCCAAGGCTGCGCATGGAATAGCGGACGATATGCTGACGACAACCTTTCTTGCCTGCGAATGCCCAAAGATCATTGCGCCTGCCATGAATACCCGCATGTTCTGCAATCCGATCGTGCAGGATAATATGAGGATTCTGGAACGTTACGGCATGGAGGTGATCACTCCGGCTACAGGATATCTGGCCTGCGGTGATACGGGTGAAGGCAAAATGCCGGAACCGGAGCTGCTTTTGGAGTATATTATCAAAGCGCTGCATCCGAGAGATATGGAAGGAGTGAAGGTGCTGGTGACGGCAGGCCCCACCAGAGAGAAGATCGATCCGGTGCGCTATATCAGCAATCATTCCACCGGAAAGATGGGATATGCGATCGCAAGGGCAGCCATGATGCGGGGAGCGGAAGTGACGCTGGTGACGGGAAAGACAGAGCTTGAGCCGCCAATCGGTGTGCATACGGTTCCGGTTATATCCGCACAGGATATGGCAGCGGCGGTAAAGGAGCGCGCGACAGAGCAGGACATCATCATCAAGGCGGCGGCGGTGGCGGATTACCGTCCCAAATTCACGGCTGATGAGAAGATGAAGAAAAAAGACGGGGACATGAGCATAGAACTGGAGCGCACAGAGGATATTCTTGGATTTCTTGGGGCGCATAAGAGGAAAGGGCAGTTTTTATGCGGCTTTTCCATGGAGACGGAGAATATGATCGAGAATTCCTACAGGAAACTGGAATTAAAAAACCTCGATCTGATCGTCGCAAACAATTTAAAGCAGCAGGGCGCAGGATTCGGGACGGATACCAACATTGTGACCTTATTGTCGAAAGAAGATACCGTACAGCTTCCGATCATGAGTAAAGAAGAGGTGGCGGATGAACTGCTGAGTTATATCATGCAGAAGAGATCTTAACTCATACAGAAAAAGAAAATACAGAAACGGATGAGAATTCATGCATATTTTTCCTTTCAGGAGCGCATACTGTGTCTGTCTGGAAGGAGGCTGAAAATGAGCAAAACTTTGGACTATATTGCGTTGGTAATTGTATTTATCGGCGCATTGAACTGGGGACTGATCGGATTGTTCCGTCTGGATCTGGTAGCGCTGATCTTCGGAGATATGAGCTTGATCAGCCGCATTATTTATGTGCTTGTGGGAATCTGCGGCATCTACCTGCTGACTTTTTTGGGAAGAGTCGGAAACGGGGAATAGGCTGTGCGCAGATACTGAGGCAAAAAGCCGGGATGCGCCGTTTTACGGCATGTCCCGGCTTTTTGTGATCATGCTGAAGATAAAAGATTTTCATTTTTTTACTTTTCAGATTTCCATATATGTGTTAAAATTAAATACGGTAATTCGCATTTCACAGCGGGTGAAGCGTTTGCGCAATTACACAAAATAAATGTATGGGGAAAAGATTATGCGATATACTTTTGAGTCTTCAATCGAAAAAACCGAAAATGGCGGAATGATCAAGATTCCCTTCAATGTATGGGAAATCTGCAAAAAGGAAGGCGCGGTGCCGGTCAAGGTGAGGATTGGCGAGACGGTCTTTGTGTGCAATCTGGAGCCGGAAGGAAACGGATATTACAATATCCCGATTCAGGAAAGCATTCTGCAGCAGTTTGAACTGGGGAAAGTATACCCGGTGACATTCCGCATCACCAAATCCAACGCGGAGGACAGCCCTTACAGCACCTCCAATCCGATCAGGAAAATTGACAGCATGAAACCGGTTATTCAGCCCTATGATGGCCTTTGCGGGCAGTCCTGTGTGGCGATGCTGGCAGGGATTACACTGGAAGAAGCCATCAATACCATGCACTGCGGCGAGTGGCAGGCGACGATGGACAAGATTGTCAGCGCGCTGAACTATTTTGGCATTGATCATTCGGAAGAAATCATTTATACGAATGGCAAAGAGGATGTGACACTGCCGAAATGCTGTATCATCATGGAAAAGATGGGACGGTTCAGCCACTATCTGGTATTCTTTGACGGAAAAGGATATGATTCCAATCTGGGCGTTATTGAACGCTATGATTTAAAGAAGATCAAGGGCTACCTGGAGATTTATGCATAAAAGGCAGAAGACGGACAGGAGCGGAAGAATATGCTGGAATTTAAATACGACACACAGCTGCTGATCGAAGGTGAAGATCTGGATGAGGATGAGATCAGCGAATATTTTGAAGAGAATTTCAAGGGAGACTGTCTGCTGGCTGTAGGAGATGATGAGCTCATCAAGATACATTTCCATACGAACGAACCCTGGAAGGTATTGGAATATTGTGCGACCCTGGGTGAGATTTACGACATCGTGGTGGAGGATATGGATAGACAGTCCAGAGGCTTAAAAGGATGACCGCTTCGGGACAATTCGGACAAAGTGTGAGGTTTTGAAACATGTCGGATCGTTTATCCGGCGACAGGAAATGAAAACGGCGCTAAGCTTACATTCAGAAATAAAGAATTTAAGCGAGGCGTTGTTTTTTATGGAAAAAGGGAAAAAAGGTCTGGATCAAATACCTGCGCAATGAGAGTATGACTAAGTACAAAAAAATCGAAAGGAAGTGATTGCTCATGATTCCTGAACTGGCAAGAATGTCTGTGATCATCAAATCCCAGCATAGGACCTCCGTCATGACGGGCAACTATGAACTGGGGTATACGTGCGGATTGCTCAGCAGGCTTTCCGAAAGGAAGATTCCCGAATGGGAAAATCCCAAAGAGCTTCAGGAGCGGATGATGGCGGCTCTGGAAGGATATACGCCTGCGGATGAACGGGAGGAAAATGTCATCCATATGCTGAAATATTATCATCCGGATGCAACCTGTGACGAACAGGTGAAAGAACTGATTGAATGGGGACAGAATGAAGAGCATGTATGGCAGGCTATTGTGAAATAATAGCCTGCTTTTTATCTGGTCAGATGGGTAGTATAACCGCTGGCCGCCAGCACGCTGGCCGCTTTGGCGATAGAGGAATCTTCATAAAACTCGATGCGCAGTACGCCTTCCTCCGCCTCTCGGTTGTGGGTGATGCCGATATTCTTGATGCTGATGGCATTCTGTGCGAGCAGCGTGGCAACGCTGGCGAGAGAACCGGCCTGATCGGAAATCTCCACGCGGATCGCAGGCGCTTTCTTGATTGGGCCGCTGCCTGTATCGATGAAGGAATCCCGGTAAGCGCGGGCGCTGTCAAACAGATCGTATAGCCTGTCCGGATTCTGCGCGTCCAGATCCGCTTTAATTTCCAGAAGAGAATCAATGTAGTCCTGCAGCAGACCGGAAATATTGACCGTGTTGGTCAAACAAATTTGCTGCCACATGACGGGGGAGGAAGATGCGATTCTGGTAATATCCTTAAAACCTCCGGCGGCGATCGCCTTCATCAGTCCGTTTTCATCGTGATCCCGCACCAGATTGACAAGCGAGGAGGCGATGATGTGGGGCAGATGGCTGACTGCTGCAGTCACATAATCATGTTTTTCACAGTCCACAAGAAGAGGAATTGCGCCCATGGAAAGAATCAGGCTGCGGAAGGCTGCGATTTTATCCGAAGCCACTTCCGGTGCAGGCGCCATAATATAGTAAGCGTTTTCCAAAAGTGATGCCTTGGAATTGACAAAACCGATCCGTTCGCTGCCTGCCATGGGATGTCCGCCGATAAAGCAGTCAGTGAGCCCCAGAGCTTCCACATGTCTGTAAATAGGGGTTTTGACACTGCCCACATCTGTCAGAATGCAGCCCGGTTTCTTAATGGAACGGACTTTGAGCAGATTGTCGTCATTGTGAGAAACCGGCGCGCATAGGAAAATATAGTCGCAGGGCGAAAATGCATCACAGGGCGATGGGAAGACCTCATCCGCGATGTGCTCTGCATGCGCGAGTCTGAGCGTCTCGGTGTTGGGGTCACAGGCAATAATATGGATATCTGTTCTGTTTTGCTTTAATGCCCGGGCGATGGAACCGCCGATCAGCCCGAGCCCGATAAAACCACAGCTAATCATGTTTTTCTCCTATTTCATTTCCGAATCTTTTATGCCAAATATATCACGTTAAAGTGTGAAAATCAATAAAATATAAAAAGCTGTTGAATTTGACGAAAAAGACTTGATAAAAGAACAAAAGTTTAGTAGAATATCCACATGGGGAAATTGGGACTGATTTTGTAATCGTGAAAATCTTTGACAGAATACCCAGAATTTGCATAATACGGAGGAATAAACATGAACATTTACACAACTGACAAGATCCGTAACGTGGTTCTGTTAGGCCATGGCGGCTCAGGAAAGACCAGCCTGGTGGAAGCAATGGCATATTTGTCCGGTATCACATCCAGAATGGGTAAGGTATCCGACGGCAATACCGTCAGCGATTTTGGCAAAGAAGAACAGAAGAGACAGATTTCTATCAGCACATCCGTGATTCCGATCGAATGGAACGGTGTGAAGATTAATATTTTAGATGCACCCGGATATTTTGACTTTGTTGGCGAAGTGGAAGAGGCGGTGAGCGTTGCAGGGGCTGCGATCATCGTAATCAACGGCAAGTCCGGCATTGAAGTGGGAACCGAGAAGGCATGGGAACTGTGTGAGAAGTACCGCATTCCCCGTTTCATTTACGTGACGAACATGGATATTGATAATGTGTCCTATCGTCAGATCGTGGAGGACCTCAGAGAGAGATACGGCAAGAAGATCGCTCCGTTTAACCTGCCCATCCGTGAGAATGAGCGTTTTGTGGGGTATGTCAATGTTATTTCCGAGACCGGTCATCGCTGGCAGGGCAAGGAAGTGGTTGACTGTCCGGTGCCCGATTATAACAAACCGAATCTGGAGATCTTCCGTGAGACATTGATGGAAGCTGTTGCAGAGACCAGTGAAGAGTTCATGGAGCGCTATTTTGGAGGAGAGACCTTCTCCGAGGCGGAGATCCGCGCGGCATTGAGAACGAACGTTATCGATGGCTCTATCGTTCCCGTATCCATGGGTTCCAATGTGCTGTGTCAGGGCGTTTATACGCTGCTGGACGATATTGTGAAATATATTCCCAGCCCCGAGGACAGGGAGTGCGCAGGTATCAATACCAAGACCAATGAGATTTATCATGCGGACTATGATTTTGCCAAGGCAAAATCCGCATATGTGTATAAGACCATGGTGGATCCTTTCATCGGCAAATACTCCCTGATCAAGGTTTGCTCCGGCGTTTTGAAGACGGACGATCTGCTGTATAACAAGGACAAAGACGTGGAAGGCAAGGTCGGCAAGCTCTATGTGATGCAGGGGAATAAGCCCGTAGAAGTGAGCGAGCTGCATGCGGGTGATCTGGGCGCTCTGGCGAAGCTGACTTCCGCAAAGACCGGAGATACCCTTTCCACGAAGACGACGCCGCTGACCTTTGCAAAGACAGAGTTTTCCAGACCTTATACCGCGAAACGCTATAAGGCAGTGAACAAAGCGGATATCGACAAGATTTCCCAGTCCCTGCAGAAGATGACGGATGAGGATAAGACGCTGGTTGTGGTCAACGATTCCGAGAACCGGCAGACACTGATCTATGGCATGGGCGACCAGCACCTGGATATTGTGGCGAGCCGTCTTGAGAATGAGTATAAGGTCAGGATCGAACTTTCTCAGCCGAAGGTTGCGTATAGGGAGACGATTAAGAAGAAGTCCGATGTGGAATACAAATATAAGAAACAGTCCGGCGGACACGGCCAGTATGGTCATGTCAAGATGCGCTTTGAGCCCTCCGGCGATTTGGAGACTCCTTATGTATTTGAACAGGTTGTAGTCGGCGGTGCGGTGCCGAAGAACTACTTCCCGGCAGTGGAAAAAGGCATTGTGGATTCCGTTCAGAAGGGGCCCATGGCTGCTTATCCTGTAGTCGGTGTGAAAGCGGTTCTTTATGACGGATCATATCATCCGGTGGATTCTTCCGAAATGGCATTTAAGATGGCAGCATCCCAGGCATTTAAGAAGGGCTTTATGGAAGCGAGTCCGATTTTGCTGGAGCCTATTTCCTCTTTGAAGGTTACCGTGCCGGACCAGTATACCGGGGATGTAATGGGTGACCTGAACAAGCGCCGCGGCAGAGTTCTGGGCATGACACCCGTTCAGGGCGGCAAGCAGATCATCGAAGCGGATGTGCCCACTTCCATGCTGTACGGATATTGCACGGATCTGCGTTCCATGACAGGCGGACGCGGTGTTTATGAATACACCTTCGCACGTTATGAGCAGGCTCCCAGCGATGTACAGGAAAAGGAGATTGCGGCGAGAGCATCGAAGGTTGCAGAAGGCAGCGAAGATTGATTTCGGCAGGATTTTTGAATTCAGATATTAATATTACGATAGAAGAGCTGTATGACAGATGTGAAGCAATACTTCCTTCTTAGAAAAGGTATTGAATATGGAAAAACAGGGCGCCATATGTGTTGGGGGACACGGCGTCCTGTTTTTTTGTACGATAGGAAACTTCGTGTCCTATCGTACAAAAGTCTCCGACGGATCGCACTGCGGCGGAAAGGAAATTGTCGCTGACGCGCCCCGCCGCAGGCGGAGAATTTCGCAGAGCGAAATTCTTTTTTACGGTGTGAGAGGACAGCGCTTAACCGCCACCTCCTGCTGGAATAAAAAGTTCCGATGGACTGGATGTTTGAATAATCACACTTTGTTTTCGGTCATATATTTGGAGAGGGAGGTTTTGACCTCCATGATGCGCTCTGCAGCAATCTGGCTGAGAGTGACGTTCTGCAGCCGTTTGAGGAAATCCTTTTCCTGCTCATACAGCTTAAGGCACAGGTTTTCGTCCAGCGCCTCATAATGATTAAGACGTTTCCAGTCTTTGAAGCTGACAGGTGTTTCATAGCCAAGTTTTTCTGCTGTCAGGGCGGCAAAATCGATCCGATCTGCCCGTTCATAAATACCTTCCCAATATTCCAGCACTTCATCCACATGGTCGGCGATCTCATAGCGCCTTGCTCCGCCGTCATAGATGGTGCATTTCTCAAAGAGAGTATTTGGGGAAGAGAGTGTCTGCTTGCGGTATGCGGGAGCCAGAATGGCGTCGTTCCAGTAGAAATCCACATCCGGCACGTTGATGCCGGATACCCCTTTGGTCTGATAGGTGGAAAAAATCCCTTCGTAATAAACGACGATAAAGCCTTCAAATTCCGGCCAGAACTGGCGTATTTCCGTGGTGAGGCGCTCCATGATTTCAATTCCGGTATTGCCGCCGATGGTGAAGAAAATGATATTGCGCAGGCGGCAGTTGTGGCTGCGGTAATGATCCGTCAGATAGCGCAGGCAGTGAACCAGGGTGTCGCCTGTGGCGATGATGTCGCCGATGAGCAGAGTGGAGTCGGGAACCAGCGCCAGTTTGCTGTATTTAATTTCCAGACCGGCGATTTCAGAATTGTGGAAGACGCGCTCGCTGGATAAAAAGCTGATGTCATGGACACGGATGCCTTCGTTGTAGCAGCTTTCCTCCAGAGGGTAATTCAGTGCGCCGCGCAGGATGGAAAGAATATTTGCGGAGCTGATACAGCCGGCTCTGCGGAAGTGCTTCATCATTCTTGAGGTGGAGCGAAGCAGACAGTGATATACGTCATAACCTACGATTTCGGGGGTGTTCAGAAGGTTCCTTGTGCCCTCGTCTGATACCACATAGTAGCGGTTGATAAAGTTTCTTCCTTCCAGATGATAGCAGTCAATGCCATCGTCAGAAAAAGACTCAACCAGCTTAACGCCGTTTAATTGTTCTGACATTTGTTTATCCTCCGTATTTTTTAATGATATGTCCCTTTTCTTTCGGATCGGCTAAAAATTTTCACTGCCCGTATTTTATCATATGGCATACGGGTAGCGCCAGAGGATTTCTGAAAATAGATTGCCGGAGTTTGGGTATCATGATAAAATAGGACACGGGAAGAAAACGGAGTGTGAGTTTACGCCCGGCAAAGCGGGCAGAAAGGACACTATGAAAAAAGGAAAAAAGGCAGTTTTATTTGCGGCAGGCGTGATCGCAGCGCTGGCCGCAGTGTTCATTTACTATTATATTACATTGCCGGCGATCAACATACATGCCAGCGGCTTCTGGTTTTTTATCATGGCGCTGGTGGCTGCGGTCACAGTGGTCTATGGGCTGAAAAAAGCCGGAAAGGAAATCAAAACCTACGGAAAATCCACGGTGATCAACTGGAAGGATTTTAAGCTGATGAAAGTCTTCGCAGGAGTGTTTCTGGCGATTCTGGCAGTCTATCTGATCGGAAGTCTGCTTTCTTCGCCGATTATCAATGCAAAGAAGTATCAGCAGCTTCTGACCGTAGAGGAGCGTCAGTTTACGGATGACATCAGGGAAGTGGATTACAGCACCATTCCTCTGCTGGACAAGGATTCCGCAGCGCTTCTGGGAGACCGGAAGATGGGAAGTCTGGTGGAGATGGTTTCCCAGTTTGAGGTGGCAAATGATTACACCCAGATCAATTATCAGGGAAAGCCGGTGCGCGTGACGCCCCTTGTCTATGCCAGCCCGATTAAGTGGCTGACCAATCAGAAGAACGGCATTCCCGCCTATGTCATGATTGACATGACGACCCAGGACACGGAGATTGTCATGCTGGATCAGGGAATAAGGTATTCCAAATCGGAGTATTTTAACAGAAATCTGTATCGGCATCTGCGTTTCAGGTATCCGACCTATATTTTTGATGATCAGATATTTTTTGAAATTGACGAAGAGGGAACGCCTTACTGGGTGTGTCCTGTGAAAAAGTTCAATATCGGACTGTTTGGCGGCCAGACCGTGGAACGCGTGGTGCTGTGCAATGCGGTCACGGGAGAGTGCATTGACTATGCGGTCGAGGATGTGCCGCAGTGGATTGATAAGGTGTATTCGGCGGAGCTTCTGATGCAGCTTTATGATTACCATGGCGTGCTTGTTAACGGCTTTTTAAACAGTGTATTAGGACAGCGGGACTGCCTGACCACCACAACCGGATACAACTATATTGCTCTGGAAGATGATGTGTGGGTATACACCGGACTGACATCGGTAAACGGAGATCAATCCAACGTGGGATTTGTTCTGATGAACCAGAGAACGATGGAAGCCCGCTATTATAAGGTGGAAGGCGCGACGGAAACCTCTGCCATGTCCTCTGCGGAGGGGCAGGTTCAGAACTTAAGCTACCGGGCGACCTTTCCTCTGCTTTTAAACATTTCCGGCGAACCCACCTATTTCGTGGCGTTAAAGGACGGAGCCGGTCTTGTAAAAAAATACGCCATGATCAATATTCAGAAATATCAGTGGGTGGCAATCGGAGACACCGTAAAGGAATGTGAAAAAAATTACAGTGAGCTTCTTTCCACCAACGGCATTGTTAGCCAGCAGGCGGCGGAAATAAAAAGCGCCTCCGGCGTAATCGAAGTCATTGCGCCTGTGGTGATTGAGGGAAATACGCATTATTATATCTGTTTGCAGGGGAATGAACAGATCTTTGATGTGGATTTGAGCGAAGAAGGCCTGCACAGCGCGATCCGCCTGAAGGTGGGAGACCAAATTACGATGGAATATGAGGATGGATATGAGCTTCAGAACGTTCACAGCATTCTGAAATGATGGACCTGCATAGATAAAGAAGAAAAAAACAGGTTGACAAAGCGGAACTGCAACGCTACAATATTAGCATGTTTTGGCTGTGATTTTTGTCACGGTGACAAAAAAGACTGAAATATACAGCGATGAAGAGGAATGAGTAAGAGAACAGCACTTTTTCAGAGAGCCGCCGGCAGGTGTGAGGCGGCAGAGAGCTTCTCCGAACTGGCCTCGGAGCTTTCTCTGCCAAAGCAGGATGCGAGTAGTGGAGAACGGATGCCCCGTTACAGGCAAATGAGTGTGCAAGGGATAGAAGCAAGATCGTGCAGGTGACCGGAAGCAGAGGTTTTCCGGCATATTGATGAAGTGCATCTGTCTTTTGTGAAGTAGAGTGGTACCGCGAATGACAGACCTTTTCGTCTCTATAAATTTATGGAGAGAAAAGGTCTTTTTATGTTGGTATGCGAAGCTGCAGGCAGCAATTTTTCAGGAGGAACGAGATGGAAAGAGTTTACAATCCCAAAGAGATTGAAAAGAAATGGCAGAAGGTCTGGGAAGACGAAAAAGCTTTTGCCGCAACGAATGACTATTCCAAGCCCAAGTATTATGCGCTGGTGGAATTTCCCTATCCGTCAGGCCAGGGACTTCACGTAGGACATCCCCGTCCGTACACGGCGCTTGATATTGTGGCGAGAAAGAGAAGAATGGAAGGCTATAATGTTCTGTATCCCATGGGCTGGGATGCGTTTGGCCTGCCTACTGAGAACTATGCGATCAAGAATCACATTCATCCTAAGATCGTGACGAAGAACAATGTGCATCGCTTTAAGGAGCAGCTCCAGTCCCTTGGCTATTCCTTTGACTGGGACAGGGAAATCAACACTACAGATCCCAATTACTATCACTGGACTCAGTGGATTTTCCTGAAATTATTCAAAGCCGGACTTGCATACAAGTCCGAAATGCCGATCAACTGGTGTACCTCCTGTAAGGTAGGGCTCGCAAATGAGGAAGTGGTGAACGGCCACTGTGAGCGCTGCGGCGCGGAAGTGGTCCGCAAGGTCAAGAGCCAGTGGATGCTCAAGATCACTGAATATGCGGATAAGCTGATCGACGGCCTCGACGGCGTGGATTATATCGAGCGCGTTAAGGTTTCCCAGAAAAACTGGATCGGCCGTTCCCACGGCGCGGAAGTGGATTTCCCTATCAAAGGAAAGGAAGAGAAGCTCCGCATTTATACGACAAGGCCGGATACGCTGTTTGGCGTTACCTATATGGTAATTTCCCCCGAACATCCTTATATCGCAAAATTTGCGGATGAGATCAAAAATATGGATGAAATCAAGGCTTATCAGGAGATGGCTGCGAAGAAGTCCGATTTTGAGCGCAGCGAGCTGGCAAAGGAGAAGACCGGCGTGATGATCGACGGTCTGACCGCTGTGAATCCGGTGAACGGTACCGAGATTCCGATCTGGGTTTCCGATTATGTGCTCATGAGCTACGGAACAGGCGCGATCATGGCTGTTCCCGCCCACGATGAAAGAGACTGGGAATTTGCAAAGAAATTCAACATGCCCATCATTCAGGTGGTGGAAAGCTCTCAGGGGCCTGTGGATGTGCAGGCGGCCGTATTTGCGGATGTGGCGACCGGAAAACTCGTAAACTCCGGCTTCTTAAACGGGATGACGGTAGCGGAGGCGAAGAAGGCCATCACAGATTATCTGGTTGAGAAAGGTATCGGCACCGCCAAGACCAATTATAAGCTCAGAGACTGGGTATTCTCCAGACAGCGTTACTGGGGCGAACCCATTCCGATCGTGAAATGTGAAAAATGCGGCTATGTGCCGGTTCCGGAGGAGCAGCTTCCGCTTGAACTTCCCGAAGTGGACAGCTATATGCCTACCGATAACGGGGAATCTCCGCTGGCAGCAATGAGAAGCTGGGTGGAGACTACATGTCCCTGCTGCGGCGGAAAGGCGGAGAGAGAGACGGATACCATGCCCCAGTGGGCAGGCTCTTCCTGGTATTTTATCCGCTATATCGATCCTCATAATAGTGAGGCGCTGGCAAGCCCTGAAGCGATGAAATACTGGCTCCCCGTTGACTGGTACAACGGCGGCATGGAGCACACGACCCTCCATCTGCTTTATTCCCGCTTCTGGCATAAGTTCCTCTATGATCAGGGCGTGGTTCCCTGCCCGGAACCCTATCAGAAGCGCACCTCCCACGGCATGATCCTCGGAGAGAACGGCGAGAAGATGAGCAAATCCCGCGGCAATGTGGTGAATCCTGACGATATTGTCAATGAGTTCGGCGCGGATACCCTTCGTACCTATGAGATGTTCATCGGTGCTTTTGATCTGAGCGCTGCCTGGAGCCAGGAGGGCGTGAAGGGCTGCCGCAGATTTCTGGAGCGCGTCTGGAAGCTGCAGGAGCTTGTGACGGATGAGTCCGGCTATTCCAAAGAGATGGAAACGAAGATGCATCAGACCATCAAGAAGGTTTCCGGCGATTATGAAAGTCTGAAATATAATACCGGCATCGCTGCCATGATGGCGCTGATCAACGATCTCTACAAGGCAGGCAAAGTGACAAGGGATGAGTTTCAGACTCTGCTGATCCTTTTAAATCCTGTGGCGCCTCATATGACAGAAGAACTCTGGGAGATTATGGGCTATGAGGGGCGTCTGTATCAGACAGCCTGGCCGGTCTGGGATGAAGCTAAGACTGTGGAATCCGTAATCGAGATCGCGGTGCAGATAAACGGCAAGGTTCGGGCGACGGTGAAGCTTCCTGCGGACGTGACAAAGGAGGATGCGGTCGCTGCAGGAAAAGAAGCGGTGGCAGATAAGCTTACAGGAACCATTGTAAAGGAAATTTATGTTCCCGGCCGACTGGTGAACATCGTACAAAAATAGGATTTTGATGCGGCAGGGCGCAAGGGCTGCCGCCGGATCAAAAAGCTGCGCGCGGTGCGCGCAGCAGACGGCTGATGTGTGAGAGCATATCAGCCGTTTTCCATCTGAAGAAAGGAGAGAAGCGATATGTCAATAGCAGGAATTGTGCAGCCGGATATTCTGCCGGTTGATTCTGAGCTTCGGCTGAGAAAATATGACGGAAACTGTGATTTCGCTTATGACTGGTATCAGGATATCGAAACGGTGTGGATGATAGACGGTGTAAAGGAGCGCTATGACCGAGATAAGCTGGAAAGAATGTACCGTTATCTGGACGAACACGGAGAGCTGTACTGGATCGAGGCCAGCCAGCCTGCAAAGGGCGGGGAGCAAAATGCCTGGCTGCCCATCGGCGATGTCACCTTCTGGCAGGAGGATATGCCGATCGTGGTCGGCGATTTGCGGTACCGTGGCAGGGGAGTCGGTACGAAGGTTGGAAAGGTGCTGATCGAAAGAGGAAAAAGCCTGGGTTATACCTGGCTTATGATCGGCGAAATTTACGAATATAATACCGTTTCCCGGAAAATGTTTACAAACCTGGGATTTTTCCCTTATCAGAAGACGGAAAACGGAAGCAGTTATCGGTTGGAGCTGTGAAGGGTTTTCCAGCAGGGGCAGGCGCACAAGGCATAGGGTGCGCCTGCCCCTTTTTCACGAAATGAACACACATTTTTCAGGCTATCTTCACAAAACGCCCTCCTTTTGAACACGTTTCCGGCATATAGTAAAAAGATGGAAGCTGTCCAGCTTTATTACACATAAACAGGGAGGATTTGGCTATGATTGAAATTTCGCATCTGGTCAAAAAGTATGGTGACCATTATGCGGTGAAGGATCTGAGCGTGACCATAGAGGACGGGCAGATCTACGGATTCTTAGGACCAAACGGGGCGGGAAAATCCACCACCATGAACATCATCACGGGCTATCTTGCGCCTACGTCAGGAGAGGTGAAGATCGACGGCTGCGACATCATGAAGGATGCAGAGGAAGCGAAAAGAAGAATCGGTTATCTGCCGGAAATTCCGCCGCTGTATCAGGAAATGACCGTGGAGGAGTATCTGAAATTCACCGCACAGTTAAAAAGAGTTCCGGCGGCAAACCGGAAGGCGGCGGTTGAAACTGTGATGGAGACGATGAAGCTGACGGAGGTACGCGCGCGTTTGATTGCCAATCTTTCCAAGGGCTACAGACAGCGGGTCGGACTTGCTCAGGCAATGCTGGGCGATCCGAAAATCATTATTCTCGATGAGCCGACCGTGGGACTGGACCCGAAGCAGATGATCGAAATCCGGGAGCTCATATTGAGCCTGAAGGAAAAACATACAGTGATTTTGAGTTCCCACATACTTTCAGAGGTAAGCGCCGTGTGCGACCGGATTCTGATCATCTCAGAAGGGGAGCTGGTGGCTGCGGATACGCCTGCAGGGTTGAAGGAGAAGATGCGCAGCTCATCCTGTCTGGAGCTTTCCGTGCGGGGCAGTCAGGAGGACATGACAGAAATTCTGGAGGCGATGGAGGAAGCAGAAAAATATGAGATCAGGGAGGAATCGGAGAACGGGATTGATGTCCTCATTCGGGAAAAAGCGGACTGCGATGTGAGGGAAAGTCTGTTTTATCTGCTGGCGGAAAAACGAATGCCGATCCTGGCCATGCAGCGAAGGAGCGAATCGCTGGAGGACATTTTCCTGCAGCTGACAGAAAGCGACGGACAGGGGGAGGAAAAAGAACATGACAGCGATTTATAAAAGAGAACTGAAAGCCTTTTTCACTACGGTAACAGGATGGCTGTTCATTGCAGCGCACATTTGTCTGGCCGGATTGTATTTCTTTGTGGTCAACCTGCTTTCGGGCTACGGAAATGTGGCGAATACGGTTTCCAGCATTTTGTTTTTGCTGCTGCTGACCACACCGATTTTGTCCATGCGTATTCTGGCTGAGGAGAAAAAGCAGAAAACCGACCAGCTGATATTGACCGCTCCGGTCTCTGTGGCAGGAATTGTTACAGGTAAGTATCTCGCCATGGCGACGGTATTTACGGTTCCTGTTCTGGTGATGGCCGCTTTTCCGCCGATTTTGAGCAGATACGGCACGGTGCCGTTTGGAGAAAGCTACACGGCGATTCTGGTATATTATCTGTTTGGATTGACCTGTCTTGCAATCAGTCTGTTCGTTTCCTCCCTGACCGAGAGTCAGGTGATCGCAGCCGTGATCAGCTTCGCGGTGCTGTTTGCCGGATATATGATGTCAGGCATCATCTCCCTGATCTCTGAGACGGGAAATCTGCTCACAAAGATTCTGGGTATTTTTGATTTTACGACCAGACTGAACGCGCTGCTTGGCGGGACACTGGATCTGAAGGCCATCCTGTACTTTATGACGCTGATTGCGGTGTTTCTGTTTTTGACAGTACAGTCCATACAAAAGAGGCGGTATCAGATTTCGGTGAAAACGCTGCAGTTTGGCGCTTACAGCACAGGAATGACCGCTCTGGTGCTGGCAATCGCAGTATTTGTGAACATGGCGGCAGGGGCGCTGCCTGACAGATACACGACGATTGACGTGACCAGTCAAAAACTGTATTCCCTCACTGATACTACAAAAAATGTGTTGGAAAACCTTTCGGAGAATGTGACGATTTACGTGCTGGATTCCGAACAGGGACAGGATGAAACGCTGGCGTCCACGCTGAAAGGTTATCAAAACCTGAGCGATTATATCCATGTTGTATATAAGGATCCTGTTGTGTCTCCGGACTTTTATCTGGATTACGCTGACAACATCACGATGAATTCCCTGATTGTGGAATCCCAAAAGCGGTTCAGGGTCATTGATTACAGTGATATTTACGAAACCGGTTTTGATTATACCTATTACACGAGCACTGTGACGGGTTATGATGCGGAGGGACTGCTGACCAGCGCGATCGCATATGTGACAGGAGACAGTGCGCCCATGATCTACCGGCTGACCGGACACGATGAGCTGACTCTTTCAGAAACCTTTGAAAGCGGTCTGCAAAAAGAAAACGCGGATTTGGCGGATCTGACGTTTCTGTCTGAGGAGGCCGTGCCGGAGGATGCGGACGGCGTTCTGATTCTGGCACCGACAAAGGATCTGACAGAGGATGATGCAGATAAGCTGATTGCTTATTTGGAAAAAGGCGGAAAGCTGCTGGTGGAAACAACCTATGAGGATTTCTTTTCCCAAAAGATGCCCAATTTGTCCTGCGTGCTTGACTGGTTTGGTGTTTCCATCGGGGATGGTCTGATTCTGGAGCAGGATCAGGACATGATGTATCAAAGCCCGATTTATCTTCTCCCGGAGGTGAATTATGATGGCCTGACAGACGGCGTATACGGCAGTCAGTACAGCTATATCATGATGCCCTACGCGCAGCCGATTCTGGCAGAAGACAGGGAGGATGTGGAAGTGACGCAGCTTTTGAGTACCTCAAAAACTGCTTATGCGAAAACCGGACTGAACGATAATTCCGATCTGAAAAAAGCAGAGACCGATGCGTCAGGTCCCTTTAGCGTGGGCTTGAAAGCAGTCAGGACGCTGGAGGAGGGAGAGGCGCAGCTCATCCTGTATTCCTCGGAAATGCTCTTTACGGATGTGGCCAATCAGTACACCATGGATAACAATCTGAAATTGTTTACCAATGCAGTCAGCGCCATGACCGGAGAGACGGAAGGAATTTCCGTTCCTGTAAAATCGCTGGAAACCGCATATATTACGGTTTCAGCCGCATCTGCACTGCGCTGTGCGGTATTGCTGATCGGAGTTGTGCCTGTCGGTCTCATTCTCTGCGGCATCATCATCTGGATCAGGAGGAAAAAGAGATAATGAAGAAGCAAAAAAAGCAGTTTATCATTCTCGCAGTGCTCTGTATGTTCTGTATCGGCGGCTATTTTCTGATCCGAAATGCAGAGTTTGAAGAGAAAGATGCGGCAGCGGCAACGACTGTGACGGATTTCAATGCGGACGAGGTGACAGCCCTTAAGGTGAGCGGAGATGTTTCGCTGGATTTCTTCAAAGAGGATGGGGAATGGAAGGAAAGCTCTCTGCCGGACGAAACAATCAATCAGGAAAGCGTAACTGGACTGCTCTCTCAGATTTGTAATATCACCACCACGGAAACTGTGGTGGAAGCGCCGGAAAATCTTGAACAGTATGGCCTTAAGGAGCCTGTCTGTACAGTTTCTGTTACATTTACGGATGATACGGCATTGAGTCTTTGGGTGGGCGGGGAAAGCAGCCTTTTGGGCAAGTATTATGTTCAGGTGAGTAGAGATCCCAACGTGTATCTGGTTTCGTCCTATATTGTGACAGAGTTTGAAAGGACGCCGGAAGATTTTGTTGAGGAAGAGACGGAAACAGAAAGTATGACAGAAACCGGATCGGAGGAATGATAAACAGCAAAAGTAAATGATGTCGCAGCTTGGAGCAGAAAAAAAGGGCGCATGACCGTTGGAAAATATTCCGGGTGTCATGCGCCTGATCAAATTTTCTGACAGAGGCAGTTAAGGTTTCTGGGCCGTCATCAGCTTCATGATCTGATTCATTTTTGCAATTTCTTCAGGCGTGGAGTATTTGCGGATGGCTTCGATGATCGCATTCATTTCCTCTTTGCTGAAGGAAATGTGCTCTTCCTTGCTCCTTTGTGCCAGCGCCATCAGAAAGGGGAGCAGTTCCTTTGGGGACAGCTTTTTACTCTCAAAAACGAGCTTTTGCAGAAAATCCAGCTTTTCTTTGGGGATATTCTGTACGGCAGGCTCCTGCATCCAGATTGCGGAATTATTCTCTTCATTCATAATCATAAACTCCTTATTGGTGGACCGGGGATCTGGCCCGGTCAGTTTGAAGGGGTGCCAAAAGATGACTGAAACATATCAAACATAGTCTGCTGTTCCGGGGAAAGCATTCCCTTGAGCATATCCATAGGGTTTGCATTTCCGAAAGGATTTATATTCGGCTCCTCATTTTTTTCCGTTTCAGGGGAGGGAGCAGAGGACGAGCCTTCGGAAAACTGGTTGAACAGCTGCATCATTCCCATCATTTCCTCATACATTTCCATGCTTTTTTTCATGTTTGCCAACTGCTCGAACATGGCCCGCTCAGAGGGAGTACAGAAATTTTTGATCTGCTCAAAGATCCGGACGATGTCCGGCTGCTGTGCAGAACCGTTAAATCCGGCAGGAAATGCTGGGGTATGTCTGGAAAAATAATCCATCGTATAGCGAAGCTCCATGAATTTTATCATGATCGCCAGTTTTTTCTGACTGTTAGGGTCAAAGTAAGGAAGAAGCACCTTCAAAATCCGTATGTGATTGTTTGTATATATCGTATCGAATGATGCTACCGCTTTGTTTTCGTATAGTTCCTGTTCCAATAGGATGTCCTCCCCTCCTGATTTCTCTTATTAGTATGAGTTTATGGAAACTTTTATGACTGTCACCTGCACTTTTTACGTTATTCCATGTTCGTCTGACGACGAACCTTCCTGTAAGGTAAAAAAGGGCATTGCCCCTTTGCAGGGCAATGCCTTTGGATCACAGACAGGCGGAAACTGCCGGCATTTCCGGAGGCTTTCGTGTCTGCGCATGAAGTGTTCAGCAGCAGCCGCAGCCGTTGCCGCCGCAGAAGAACAGAAGCAGGATCAGAATCAGGCAGCCGCAGCCGTTGTTGTCGTTGCAGCCACAACCACAGCCGTTGTTGTTGCCGAATAAGCCGTTTCCGTTGCCGCATCCGCCGCAGCTAAACAGAAGCAGCAGAATGATGATCCATGTGCAGCTGTCGCCGCCGAACCCGAAGGTGCTGCCGCATCCGCAGTTGTTATTGTTGTTGCATCCACAGTTTGTTGCAGATAAGTCACTCATGTTAAGTGCCTCCATATTTGTTATTTATGGTTTATGATATGTCGCTATGGTTGTCTTTGTTTCCGGCATTCTCCATTATTTTTTCAGGGCTGTAATATTACACAAAGTTTCTTTTTTCAACATATTTTATAAGAAAAAAGGAAACGTAAACCGCAATGAACCGCGTAAAGAAAGTGATTCATGCAACGCCCGAAGAAGTATTTCCTTATAGCGGAGACGGTGTGACAGCTGCGATTCTGGATACAGGGATCGCGATGCATCCCGATATCGCAGGCAGGGTGGTGGCGTTTAAAGACATTTGTCAGAACCATACAAGACCTTATGATGACAGCGGTCATGGTACACATGTGGCCGG
>Ga0129308_1001767_pt1 | contig 20816 bp, 14 predicted proteins | sample L827metagenome_FD_94440 | JGI IMG/M metagenome (GOLD analysis project Ga0129308, IMG submission 94440) | Ring-tailed lemur group fecal microbial communities from Wisconsin, USA - L827 metagenome | ecosystem: Host-associated > Mammals > Digestive system > Large intestine > Fecal | place: USA... | reverse complement strand
CAGACAGTCACTCCCGCAGCAAAGCTAAGTATATCGAAAAATCGCTCCACTCTCTATCGTTTGCATAGGAGATATCTGCTTGTTCTCTCGGCTGTGTATTGGCAAAACAGAAGGAACCTTTCACCTATCTCAAAAAATATATTTTTTGTTAAGCCATGGTGATACTTTATAAAATCATAGGATATTATTATGCTAAATAAATTTGTAAAACTTAAAAGGAAACCGTAGAAAGAACGAAGTTATTTCTTCACCCATAGGGCATAAAATGCGGTATGCTCTGTGAGTGTACCTTATGAAATAACATGAATTTATGTATTAAAGAAAGGAAAGTAGAGATGTCAAAGATAAAAGTTTATTTTGTAAGACATGGACTAACAAATAGAAATATTAGAGGAGCTTTTTGTGGCAGAACGAATGCTCTAGTGTCAGAGGAGGGGAGAGCGGAGCTTCACAAATTAAGAGCAGAGTATAATTATCCAGATGTAGAGAAAGTTTTTTGTAGTCCAGCGATTCGCTGTAGAGAGACTGCGTCAATCTTATATCCAAACCATGAGCCAGAGCCATTGGAGATGTTTTGGGAGCAAAATTTTGGAGAGATTGAGGATAAAAGTCTTTTAGAATGGGGCGATACAGAAAATATGGAAAAATGGCTTAATCAGGATTTAAGTTGTATGTTTCCAGGCGGAGAGAGTATCTTGGAGGCAAAATTTCGCTCTATGGCGGCGATGACACATTTGATTCAGCGTTGTATAGAAGATGATTTAAAAGAAGTAGCAATTGTGGCACACGGACAGATTATGGGATTATTACTAAAAGCATGTCTTGTGACGGATGAGCCAGCAGAATCTTTTTTGCTCTGCCCAAATGGAATGGGATATGTGGGAGAAGTAGATACGAAGGAGTGGTTTAAGGAGCAGAAAATTTTGTTCACTGGATTTTTGCCGGAGGGAGCGAGCAGACCAAAGGCGGAGGATTCTCCTTATTTTAAAAAGAGAGCAAAATTGAGAGAAGAAATAATAATAAGAAAAGAAAAAGAGAAAGAAACTGTTTAGAACAAAAAAATGTGGATATACTCTTTGTATAGCAGAAAACAATCTGCTACGAGATAAAGGTTAGATGAAAAACACAATGCAAGAAACGAAAAATACTTACAAAAAAATAAAATTTTCTTTATAAAAATGATAAGAGAAATGGAGAGAACAAAAGATGAAGAGATTGGAACACACGATTTCACTGGAGATGCCATGATTTTTGTACTAGAAGGCGTCGGAGAATTTACTGTAGATGGAATGAAACATGAGGTACATCCAGGAGAAAGTTTAGCTATGCCAGAAAAAAACCACATTCCGTATATACAAAGGAACCATTTAAATGGCTTCTTACTGTTATTTTTCCAAAAGATAAATAAATATCCTTTGTTGAAACAGTGGAAGCTAAAATAAATTTAATGAGCTGTCACTAGGGCAATAGTGGCGGCTCAAGTGTTTTTGTTATTCTTAAAGTGGAGGGTATTTTTTATCCCTGCGTAAAAGAGGATAAGTCGCCTTGACTTTGGTTTCCCTGTCTCAAGATATATGACAGAGGTTTTTATCATGCAATTTTATCCTTCATTATTCAGGAAAATATATTTCATAAATAAGAAGAAAAAATGATATTTATTAATAAATTTGTAATAATTGCTTGACAAATATTAAAAATATGTTAAAATATAAACTATGAAAAAGATTTCGAGAAAAAGTAATAAAGAGGCTCGAAATTATTTTTTGTCCTGAGATAAGTAAGTACATAAAGTAGGACAATATAGACATCATAGGAGCAATCAATAAGAGAAAAGCTTATGGATGCAAATAGAAAGAGAGGATAATTTTATTATGAAGTATTTAAAAAAGCTTGTGGCCTTGATGATGGCAGCTGTTATGCTCTGTGGCATGACGGTGACAGCGCAGGCGGCATCGCCGATTAAAGTAACTTATAATAATAAAACAATTACATATAAAGGAAGACAGCATTCTATTACATATAATGGAAAGAGTACTAGACTTACTAGTCCAGGTATTACAATTAACGGTTATGTTATGATTCCCTATTATGAGGCATTCGTGTCTGGAGGAACTCAGATGGGAAGACAGTATGATGATAGTTCAAAGACATTGACATTGACTTATCGCGGTCAAAAGTTAGTGTTGAGAGTTGGACAAAAAGAGGCCACTTTGGATGGCAAGACATTTAAGCTGCCAGTCGCACCTACGATTGTGACATATGAAAAGACAGGAAGCTGTATTTTGGTGCCAGCTAAGTCAATCTGTAAACGACTTGGAATCGAGTATAATTTTGTGAAGACTTCCGAGATAAGCGGTCGCGTAGAGCTAAAGGCAAAGACAACGGATCAGATTCGCAGTGAGATGGTTGCCTATGCGAAAAAATTTGTCGGACTTAAGTATGTATGGGGCGGTACAAGCCTTACATCAGGAGTTGATTGTTCAGGCTATGTTCAAGCAATCTATAAGAAGTACGGAATTAGTCTCCCTAGAGTGTCGCGAGACCAGGCAAAGGATGGTAAGACTATCTCAAAAAATCAGTTAAAAAAGGGTGACCTTATTTTTTACGGTTATGGAAGTTATATTAATCATGTAGCAATGTACATAGGAGATGGAAAGGTAATTAGTGCAAGTAATTCTGCGCCTTATCCAATCGGTGGAGTAAAGATTGTAAAATATGATTATCGAAAGCCAGTGAAGATGGTGTCATATTTAGATTAATCAAAATAGAAAAAGAAAAAGTATCCGAGAGAGGGATGATAAAAAATGAAGCTAGGATGAGTATCTTAGCTTCATTTTTTATATTGATGGAAAGGTGCTATGGAGGAAGAGTATCCCCATACATTTATTACGTACATTGACATGAGATTTTTGTATATATATAATTGAGTTAGATAGATACAAATCAGATAGATACAAGATGGAGGAGAACATGGATAAAATTTTACTTTTGGAGGATGATATAAGTCTGATTGACGGTCTCAAATATTCGTTAGAGAAAAATGGATTTTCTCTCGATATCGTAAATACAGTATCACAGGCGAAATCAAATCTTTCAAGAAATTTAAAATATGACTTATTATTACTTGATGTGACACTTCCTGACGGCACAGGATTTGAAATATGCGAGTATGTCAGAGGACAGGGAAATATTATTCCGATTATTTTTTTGACTGCCTCTGATGAGGAAATCAATATTGTTCGCGGGCTTGATAGTGGCGGAGATGACTATATTACAAAGCCGTTTAGATTGGGAGAATTAATATCAAGAATAAAAGCAGTTTTACGTCGTGCGGGTCTGATAAAAAATTGTGATTATAATATTATAAAATGTGGAGATATTTCCGTAAATTTTGAGAGAAGCAGAGTGATTTTTAAGGGGAAAAATCTAGATTTAACAAATGCGGAATATCGGTTGCTCTGCTTATTAGTGCGAAATTCTAATCATATTGTGACACGAAGTGCAATTATAGATGAGCTTTGGGATGGAAACGGAAATTTCGTGGACGATAATACGTTGTCTGTATATATTCGTCGGTTGCGTGAAAAAGTAGAGGAAAATCCGTCACAACCAAAGCATTTAATTACGGTGAGAGGCTTTGGTTATCAGTGGAGTGAGGTGGAAGAATGACTCTTATGCGTGATAAATCTATAAAAAAACTTTTTGTTGAGATTATGTTTTTTATTTTATTATTGTATCTATTTGATGTATTGTTTGGAATGATGCAAAAAAATATAATGCAATCGACGATGATAAATCATGATAACTCGATTGTCTCCTCGTTACTTGAGCAGGGGATTTCTGAAAATATAATTGCGTCTGCAGTGACAAGCACTTGTACAACGCAGTCGGGAGAAAAGTTGCTTAGAAAGCTTGGTATCGACAATGATACGGATATACGTTTCATACCGCTTGTCTCAAGTTTTGGTAAGAAAACGGCAGTGGTGAATACAATAAAAATTATATTTTTTTGTGTTTTTCTTTTCAGTGCGATATTATTATTTTTTTTGAGACAAGAGAAGTTATATGATAGGGCTGTGAGAATCGTTGCCGCTTATTCGGATGGGCGTTTTGTGAATCGATTGCCTGAAAAAAATAATAGCAGTCTGTATCGACTTTTTTGTGAGGTAAATACGATGGCGACCGTCTTAAAATCAAAGCAGGAGACAGAAAAGACGGTAAAAGAGTTTCTAAGGAAGTCTATCTCAGATATCTCTCATCAATTAAAAACTCCTCTTGCAGCCGTCTCTATGTACAATGAAATTATTCTTGATGATCCAGAAAATATTGAGACGGTTCTTTTGTTTACACAGAAATCTAATGTAGCAATCGAGAGGATAAAGGAGCTTGTATTATCTCTCTTAAAAATTACACGTCTTGACGCAGGTGGAATTGAGTTTGACAAAAAAGAGTATCCAGTTATAGAGCTTATAAATTCAGCGCTTGAAAACTTTACAGTGAGAGCAGAACAAGAAAAAAAGAAGATTGTGATTTCAGGAAATAAATCCGATATAGTAAACTGTGATTTTTCATGGACGACGGAGGCAATTGGAAATATAATAAAAAATGCACTTGACCATACTGCAGTGGATGGAAGGATTCAGATAAGTTGGGAGGCAACGCCACTTCAAGTACGTATATCCGTATCTGACAATGGCAGCGGTATTGCAGCAGAAGATTTTCATCATATTTTTAAGCGTTTTTACCGAAGTAAAAATTCGTCTGATAAACAGGGAGTTGGGCTTGGACTTTCGCTTTCAAAGTCGATTATAGAAGGTCAGGAAGGCATTGTCTCGGTAAAAAGTGAGAAAGAATTTGGCACGGAATTCAGTATTATATTGCCTTACAAAACTATAAGTTAATTTTTTATACTTTATAGAAATAGAACAATGAAGATGGTTTTGTCTGTAGGGTATGGGTGAGGGTTGTTCCAGAGGGGATACTTTTTGAAATAGTGAGAGCAGACGCCGAGAGAGCAAGCAGATATCTGCTTGCTCTCTCGGCTGTGTAATGGCAAAACATTAGGGAATATCTTGTTCTAGAAACGTGAAAAAATTTTAGATGTCATATATTAAGTTAATTCTTTCTATCTTATACGTTTCACTTATAAAATGAGCTTAAATAACAATATCATATTCTTTTGTAAAGTATGATTAATACCTAACTGATATGTTAGATAGCTAAATAAAAATATATTTTCTGTTAAGCCATGGTAACACTTTATAAAATCATAGATTATTGTTACGCTAAATAAATTTGTAAAATTTAGAAGAAAACAGTAGAAAGAACGAATGGAATCGATGATATCTAAAATCTTTTTACATTTCTATAATAAGATATTCTCTAATATTTCGCCAGCACACAGCCATCCGTCCAAAGACCGTTCTTTCCCTGGCCAACGATAGTGGAGTGGAGACATTTTTCGCTACGGAAGCTTTGGGGTTCTGAGCGTGCCCAAGCGGTTTATCCGCGAGTTTGCGATGAACCTCATAAATAGGCGGAGTAGCGAAAAATGGCGGGAACGCAACGTGTTGGAAAGGGAAAGAACGGTCTTTGGACGGATGGCGTCTGCTCCCACTATTTCAAAAAGTATACTTTGTGAAACAGTGAAGACAAACGCAAAGAGGTTTTTAGGATTCTTCGCTGTGTACAAGCGTAAAAAATACAGGAAATATCTATTTGTGAACCGCTCCCTGTTAAGTTTTTTGTATATCGTATCTCCTTGCATTGTCCATTTAACAGAAAAAATTGCATACGTTCTCATTTTTGGATGAGTTATTGCAATCGGCGTATTCTTTTGCATAGACAGTTTCTAGATAATTCAAATATTTCTTATATTTTTTTGTTCTTTTATAAGCGTAATCTGTGACATAATCAAGTCTAGTCAAATCACTATTATGCTTTAAATCAACAATTTTAACGATTGTAGCGGTTTTGTTCGTAGCAATTCTTTTAATATATGTATCATAGTCCTCATTATTTTTATGAGTTAATAAAGATAGAGAAACGATTATATTATCGTCAAATCCCATTTCCTTTATATCCTCTAAAGTAATCTGAGTATCTTCTATAATGTCATGTAGTAGTGCTACAATGGTTTCTTCCTCTGTACTCATCTGCTCGGCGAGATGAAATGGATGAAAAACATATGGCATACCAGCATTATCTTTTTGATTTTTATGCATCTCAAACATCAGTTTTAAAGCTTTTTTTGTCTGAACAGTATAAATCATGTCTTATCTACCTCTCTTCCTTTGATTGAGCACCGATTAAGTAGCTGCTTTTCTATTAATATTTATTTTATCATTTTCTAAAATAATAGACAACTTAATATTTTTAAATAAATTTTCACTAAAAATTGAATTTTGAAAGCCTATCAAGAAAAAGCTTACGAAACTGTAAGCTAAAATTCACTGAATTGTAAGCCATAAATGATATGATATATATATTAAGTCGAGGAGGTACTTTATCATGGAAATTTTAAAGGTACAAAATTTATGTAAAACCTACGGGACGGGAGAGAATAGTGTAAAAGCACTTAAAAATATTTCATTCACGATGCAAAAAGGAGAATTTGCCACAGTCGTGGGAGAATCTGGGAGTGGAAAAAGTACGCTTTTAAATTGCATCGGTGGTCTAGATTATCCTACCTTTGGCAAGGTATATTTAAACGGAGAAAATATTTTTGATATGAAAGAAAATGAGCTGACCGTATTTCGTCGTCGAAATATTGGATTTATTTTTCAGTCTTTTCAGTTGATTCCTGAGCTTACTGTGGAGCAAAATATTATATTTCCGATTTTGCTTGACTATCGAAAGCCTGATCAAAAAGCTGTGGATGAGATATTGGAAATTTTAGGACTATTAGATCGCCGTCATCATCTGCCAAGTCAACTCAGTGGTGGTCAGCAGCAAAGGACAGCGATTGGACGGGCATTAATTACGAAACCTACCGTGATTTTGGCTGACGAGCCGACGGGAAATCTTGACAGTAAGAGTAGCCGTGATGTCATAGATTTACTTATCAGGGCATCGCGACATTATAAGCAGACAATTTTGATGATTACACATAATATAAACTTAACGTCGTCTGCGGACCGAGTTTTTCAAGTTACAGATGGTGTTCTGACGGATTTGGGAGGGAAATATGATGAAAAGCTATCTTAGTTTGGTTTCTATATCAGCCAAAATTCATAAAAAACAAAATCGAATGACGCTTATCTGCATTATATTGGCAGTTTTTCTTGTCACAGCCATATTTTCTATGGCAGATATGGAGCTTAGAAGTCAGAAAATTCGTGCTATTTCGGAGTATGGAAACTGGCATATTTGTCTGAAAAATATTACCGAGGGGGATGCTCAGATAATTTCGGCGCGTCCTGACGTGGCTGCATCCTCGTGGTATAATGTACTAAATTATCGTCTAAAAGATGATTATTATATCGGTGATAAGAAAGCAGCAATATGTGGTATTGAGGAGGAACTTGTCCATTCCCTGTGGAAGGATATAATTGTGGCGGGAAAATACCCTGCTCATAATCAAGTTTTACTTACTGAAAATGCGAGAGAGGTTTTGAATATTGATATTGGAGACTCGATTGAAATTCGTATTCCATCGGGAGAAACAGTCTTTTTTACTATTTCTGGTTTTTCCAGTAATAATATGATGATTTCAAAGGCAGATGCCATCGCAGCTTTTATGCCAGTTGACAGTTTTAAGCAATTTTATGAAAAAGCGACTGCAAAGGAGCTAAGTGACTCAGATTTGGTTTATTATATTCAGTTTCGCGAGCATTATAATATAAAAAAAGCGATTAAAAATATAGAGAAAAATTATGGATTGAAAAAAGAAAATATTAGACAAAATACGGCGCTTTTAGGTGTTATGGGATTTAGCGCGGATTCTTATATGCTAGGATTATATATGGTGGCAAGTATTTTATTTTTGCTTGTGTTGGTAGCTGGAGTAATGATGATTGCAAGCAGTATGAATAGTAATATTGCACAGAGAACGGAATTTTTTGGAATGCTTCAATGTATTGGAGCGGATAAAAAGCAGATTATACGATTTGTCCATTTGGAAGCGTTAAACTGGTGTAAGACGGCAATTCCTATCGGTGTTGGAGCAGGAATGATCATAACATGGATTCTATGTGCAATCCTCAGAATACTTAGCGAAAAATATTTTTCCCAAATGCCAGTATTTGGAGTGAGCAAAGTTGGGATTGTGGCTGGAATTATAATTGGAGTTTTGACAGTATTTTTGGCAGCACGTTCTCCCGCCAAAAGAGCTGCAAGAGTCTCACCACTTGTAGCAGTATCAGGAAATCCAGGGAAAGTAAAAAATATCCGCCAAGCGGCAAAGATAACTTCTTTAAAGATTGATATCTCTCTCGGAATGAGTCATGCTTGGCAGATCAAAAAGAATTTTTTTCTGATGGTTGGTTCTTTTGCGATTAGTATTATTTTATTTCTTGCTTTCTCCACGCTTGTGAGTTTTATGCACCATGCGATTACTCCTTTGAGACCGTATACACCAGATATATCTATTGTGAGCAAAGATAATACTTGCTCTATTGATAGAGGGCTTCTGGAAAAGTTGTCAAAAATGAGTGGTGTAAAAACTGTATTTGGAAGAAGTTTTGCCTATGATATTCCAGCAAAGATAAGAGGTGAAAAAAAGAAAATTATGTTGATTTCCTATGACGATTGTCAATTTAAATGGGCAGAGAAAGAAAGTAGAATGTCTGATAAGAATGGAATTGAAAAAACGGCGAAAGATGAGAGAAAAGGATATGTTTTGACATCATACAATGCCAAAAATCCGTTGCATATGGGTGATAAGATTCAGATAGCAGCAGGTGAATTGACTGTTATGGGTATATTATCTCACTGTCCATTTGATAAAATAGAGGGGGTGGAGACCGTTATCTGCTCGGAAAACTTGTTTAAAAAATTGACAGGTGAAAATAACTATACTATTATAGATATTCAGATGAATAAAAATGCTACAGAGAAAGAGATTGCTGCAATTCGAAAGTTGGCGGGAGAAAATCTCTTTTCTGACAGTCGACTAAGTAACCGTGAGGCGAAGGGGACATATTATTCCTTTGCGCTATTTATTTGGGGGTTTTTAGCAGTTATCACAATCATTGCTATATTTAATATTATGAATAGTATTTCTATGAGCGTCTCTGCAAGAAGAAAGCAGTATGGTGCCATGCGAGCAGTCGGGATGAGTATGAAGCAACTTACGCGAATGATAATGGCGGAGGCTATGACCTATGCTGTATGTGGAAGTATAGTAGGCTGCATTTTAGGGCTGCCACTTCAGCGATTTTTGTTTACTTGGCTTGTCACTGCTCGCTGGGGTACAAAATGGTCTATGCCCTTCTTTGCTATGATTGGGGTGATATTGCTTGTCATTTTATCGTCTATCGCAGCAGTATATAATCCATCTAGACAAATTCGAGATATGTCCATTACCGATTCCATTCATGCACAGTAGAAAACGACAATGCTAGTTTGCTTAAAAAAGTGGAAGGTGACGAAAAAAATAAATTGTCCATTTGGAACGAAATAGACGAAATGGGACAGGCAAGAGGGGAGATTTTTAGTATGATAAAAATTAGATACTAAAAATGGAAGATGGGAGGAGGCTATCTAATGGATGGAGTCTTTATGAGCTGTGGAGAGTTTGTAAGATTAGCAAAGAGCGATGGATGTAGCGTCTATCAGCTGCGCAATGAAACAGGCGAGGGAACAATTACTATCTATGAGGTGTTTCCAGGGGTTACCCTCGCCTATAATGATTTTCATATGCGTTATTATGATAGTGAGTTCAAACCAGAGAGAAATATGTTTTGTATTGACCATTGTCGCGAGGGGAGATTGGAATACCCAGCGAAAAATGACGCCTTTTCTTATGTGGAGGCAGGGGACCTAAAGATTGATCGAAGGCTTACACATACTGGGCATTTTGAAATGCCACTATCGCATTATCACGGTGCGATGGTTTCTTTTGATATGGATATTGCCTGTAAATCTCTGCCTTTGGAAGTAAAGGATTTTCCAGTTGATTTGAGGGAATTACAGAAAAAATTTTGTAGTGATATTTATCCGAGTGTCATTCATGATGCTTGTTCTATTGAACATATTTTTGGTGAGCTATATGCTGTGCCAGAGAAAATTAAGCGCCCGTATTTTAAAATTAAGATTTTGGAACTGCTTTTATATTTGAAGGCATTAGAACTTCCAGAAAACTCTGCGGAGAAACCATATTTCTATAAAACGCAGGTGGAGAAAATAAAAGCAATTCAAAAATTTATTATTTCGCATATGGATGAAAATTTCACGCAGCAGGAATTATCAAAACACTTTGATATTCCATTAACACCGATGAAACGATGTTTTAAATCTGTATTTGGAGCCACAATTGGAAATTATTTACTTCAATATAGAATGAATCAGGCTGCCGTTTTTTTGAAAACAGAGCGCAATATGACTGTGGCAGAAATTGCTGGGCGTGTGGGTTACGATAGTCCGAGCAAGTTTGCTATCGCATTTCGTAAATTAATGGGAATGTCGCCGATGGAGTACCGCAATCGTATATACTGAAAAATCTTAGTCCAATTAGGACAAAATCGTCTTAACAGAGCGGAAAAAAGAGAAATAATATTTTATGATGTGGATGGTGTGAAAAACACCGTCCATTTTTATTATATAAGATAGAACATAAATTCAAGACTCGCTCGCGAGTTTTGGCGCGGGATTTGGGTCAGCTATGCTGGTATCATTATGTTCAAAATTGAAAGGAGTGATTTTTTAGTATGAATCAAGAAAAAAAGGAGCAAGGATGGTTTTCTTGTCTTTTGGAGTATGCTTTGGGTAGTGAAGGAAAATTGATTGGCTCAGTAGTTTTGTCAGTTATTAGCGTAGTTTCTGGAATCATACCGTATTATTGTCTGTACAGAGTGATTGATAGTTTTGTTGTGGGAGAATTACATAATATTGTAATTTTCAAATGGTGCGGAGTTGCCTTGGCAGCGTATTTTGTTAAGGTATTATTTTTTGGATTTTCCACGGGACTTTCTCATTATGCCGCCTATCATATTTTGGAAAAGTTGCGTATTCAGGTTGCGGATCGTTTTCTTCATGCCCCTCTCGGTGAAGTGACGTCTCATTCCATCGGTGAAATTAAAAATATTATGGTAGATAAAATTGAGGATATTGAACCTCCTTTAGCTCATATGATTCCAGAGGGGTCTGGGCATATTATGCTTCCTGTCGTTAGCTTTATTTCACTGTTTGTAATTGATTGGCGTATTGCGTTGGCGTCGCTTGTCACTGTCCCTTTTTCTTTTATTTGCATGGCATTAACCTTTAAAATTAGCGGGAAAAACTTTGACAAGTATAATAATTCTAATGCCTATATGAACAGTGTAATTGTGGAGTATATTGAGGGGATTGAAGTAATTAAGGCTTTTGGGCGAGCTGGACAGTCATACGAAAAGTATGCAGATGCGATTGAAAATTATAAAATATTTGTAGTGAAATGGATGTCATCTACGTGGGTAACGATGAAGCTTGCATTCGCCCTGTTTCCATCAACTTTACTTGGAACATTGCCAGTCAGTCTATTGTTAGCTTCAGGTGGTGCAATAACAGCCTCACAGGCGGCTTTATGTGTCATGCTTTCGATGTCTATGGTAACTTCTCTCGCAAAATTAGAGGTATTTGGAAATAGTATCAAACAGGTACAGATGACAGTGGAAGAATTGCAAACTTATCTGACTATGCCAAAATTGTCAGAACCGACAAAACCAGTTTCTATGTCTGGGTATGATGTGGAGCTGAGAAATGTTTGCTTTTCTTATACTGGAAAACAGTCGGAGGAAGTATTGCATGGTATTGATTTAAAATTGCCGCAGGGCAGTTTTACTGCCCTTGTAGGTCCTTCTGGTGGCGGTAAATCTACTGTGGCAAAGCTTATCTCTCGTTTTTGGGATGTTACAGACGGTGAAATTTGTATTGGCGGTGTGAATATAAAAGATATTCCGCTTGCCAAACTCTCAAATATTGTCAGCTTTGTCACACAGGAAAACTTTTTGTTTCGCTGTTCCCTGAAGGAAAATATTAGACTTGGCAATCCAAAGGCGAGTGATGAGGAAGTTTTTGCGGCAGCCAAAGCCGCACAGTGTGAGGAATTTATATCAAAACTTCCACAAGGATATGATACTCCAGCGGGAGAAGCGGGAAAACGTCTTTCTGGCGGAGAAAAACAGCGAATTGCCATTGCACGTATGATTCTCAAAAACGCGCCAGTAGTCATTCTTGATGAGGCCACAGCATTTACGGATCCAGAGAATGAAGAAAAAATTCAAAAAAGTATCGCGGCATTGACAAAAGGAAAAACTTTGTTGGTCATTGCACATAGACTGTCCACAATAAAGAATGCGGATAATATTGTCGTGCTAAAAAATGGAAGTATACTTGCACAGGGCAGTCAAAAACAGTTGCTTGCGGATTGCCCGTTGTATAATCAAATGTGGAATGCCCATATCGGGGCAAAAGCGTGGGCGGTATCGGCTTTTGGAAATAATTTGGAAGATGCTATTACGTCTATACAACAAAACAGAGAAAGGGAGGCGACAGCAAATGTTTAGAACGGTAAAACGAATTATCGATTGGTGCGGACAATTCAAGGGAAGATTATATATCGGCTTTATATTTTCATTTTTTTCCACATGGTTTATGGCTATGCCTGTGATGGTGGCGGCTTACACGGTGGGAAAGCTGATTGAAAGCAGACAAAATGGTGTAAATTTTGATCGAAGATTGATTTGGTTAAGTGTTATATTCATTGCTGTGTTTGTATTTTTGAGGTTTTTGTTCGATTATCTGCGCGCAAGATTTCAGGAAACGATTAGTTATGAGCTAGTTGCAAGGGATAGGCTGGCGATTGGGGAGGCATTAAAACGGGTGTCTCTTGGTTATTTTCAGCAGATGGACACTGGAAATATTTTGAACTCCATTACAACTGGGCTTCACTCACTCGAAAATATGGGAATGCGAATGATAGATAGTTTTGTTGGTGGTTATTTGAATTTCCTTTGTATTTTCCTTTGCCTGCTATATTTTAGTCCAGCTGTATCCCTTATTGCCGTGGCGGGAGCAGGGATATCTTTTTTATTTTTATTACTCGTCTCAAAACATAGTATAAAAAATGCACCCGTGTCGGCAAAAGCAGGACGAGATTTGACAGCTGCAACATTAGAGTATGCTAGGGGGCTTCCAGTAGTGAAATCGTTTGGTCAAGGCGGCGCTTCTATTGCGGCGATGGAGCAGGCATGCAAAGATAGCAGAGATATCTGTCTTAAAATTGAGTGGGGATTTACTCCTTCCAACTGTCTACATTTGTTGGCCTTGAAAATCGCATCTGTCGCTATGGCAGGAGCAGCCTGTTTTTTGGGATTAAGCGGTGAAATGTCTTTTTCCATGATGTTGATGTTTGTATTTTTTTCTTTCAGTATTTTTGGAGGATTGGAATCAATCAGCGATAGTGCACATGTGCTGGGAGTGATTGACACTGCTATGGATCAGCTTGATGCATTGAGGGATGATCATTATATTGATGGAGATGGAAAAGAAATCAGTTTGAATAAATATGATATTGAATTTCGTCATGTGAATTTTGGCTATGATGAGAGAACTGTTCTAGAGGATGTCAATTTTATTATTCCAGAAAAGACCTCCACAGCGATTGTGGGACCTTCAGGCAGCGGAAAAACTACAATTTGCAATTTAATGGCTCGATTTTATGATGTGAAAAATGGCAGTATTCTTATTGGAGGGCATGATGTGCGGGAGTTTACCTGTGACAGTTTACTTCAAAATATTTCTATGGTATTTCAAAATGTATATTTATTCCATGACACAATTATGAATAATATTAGATTTGGAAAGCCAGATGCCACAGATGATAAGGTGTACAAAGCTGCTAAGGCGGCGAGATGTCATGATTTTATTAAGGCTTTGCCAGATGGATATAACACAGTTGTCGGTGAGGGAGGTGGAACGCTGTCTGGAGGTGAAAAGCAGAGAATTAGTATTGCAAGAGCTATATTAAAAGATGCCCCGATTATTATTTTAGACGAGGCGACGGCAAGCGTAGATCCAGAGAATGAGCATTTAATTCAAGAAGCTATATCTGAATTAACTTGTGGAAAAACGATTATTACGATAGCACATCGCTTGGCTACAATTGAAAACGCAGATCAGATTTTAGTTATCGATGACAAAACAGTGGCACAAAATGGTACGCATGAACAACTTTTAAAGCAGAAAGGTATTTATCGTGAGTTCGTACGAATCCGAGAGCAGGTTGAAGGCTGGAATATTGAGTAATAGTAAAACCGATTTGATTGACAAATCGGTTTTTTGATATATATTTTCAGATTACATGCATTAAAATGAGATTTTACCCTAAAAAAACAGTCAATACACATATTTTCACTAAAAAATCTGAATATTGAGAATTTATGTTTATTAAAGGGATTGATAAAAAAACTCTGATTTGATAATATTAACTCGATAAAAATATTAGAACATGTCGATGAAGCGTTATACAAAGACATGTTTTTTAAAAAAACATAGTTAGTTAAAACTAACTTTTTTTACGATGAATGGTTAGTTACAACTAATTTTGAAGGGGATTTTATGACAGATAAGGATTTAAAAAGATTAAGTAGAGCAGAGCTTTTGGAAATGCTTTTGGAGCAAAGTAAAGTGGTAAAACGCTTAGAAATAGAAAATCAGAAGCTAATCGAGCAATTGGAGGATCGCCAGATTAAAATTGATAGGGCGGGTTCTATTGCGGAAGCTGCATTACAGCTGAATAAAGTATTTGAGACTGCACAGCAAGCGGCTGATCAATATTTGGAAAATGTTCGGCAATTATGTGAGTTTCAGTCAGATAAGAAGGAATCATGATGTTTAAGAAAAAGAAAAATTTAACACTAGAAATTCCAGCGATTGATCAACTGGAAGCTGAACTAAAGAGAGAAAGATATTATCGTCAATATAGAAAAATGTTGTGTAGTACAGTTTTTACATTGATTATTGTGGCAGCTATTGCCATCTTAGTTGCCACATTATGGATGCCAGTTTTGCAAATTTATGGAAGTTCGATGTCGCCTACGCTGACAAGCGGAAATATTGTATTGTCCGTGAAGCAAAACGAACTTCAGACTGGCGATGTTATTGCTTTTTATTATAATAACAAAATATTAGTGAAAAGAGTAATAGCAGGACCTGGTGATTGGGTCAATATTAATGAGGACGGCATAGTCTACATAAATGACAAGGAATTAGACGAGCCATACTTAACGGAAAAGGCATTGGGGGACTGCAATATAAAGCTTCCCTATCAGGTTCCAGAGAATCGTCTATTTGTCATGGGAGACCATCGCTCGGTCTCAGTTGATTCCAGAAATACATCCGTTGGATGTGTGGCGGAAGAGCAAATTGTCGGAAAGCTTGTATTTTGCATCTGGCCTTTGAAAGGTTTTGGCAGAATAATTTAAGAGAGGAGGGAAAATATGGAAGAAAATATGTTTAAGCAAGCAATGAATTTTCTGCGGCAGCAGAAGAAACGTAAAAATTGGCATAAAGTTGTCAGCATTCTTGCTGCAATAGTAGTATTTGTCACAACTTATGCCTTGATTTTGCCGGCAATTACATTGGAAAAGCCTACTTATTGTGGGAAAGAGGAACATCGGCATAGTGAAGCTTGCTTTACACAAAAACTAATCTGTGAAAAATCGACAGAAAAACTTATACCTGAGGATACTCATACAGAAGAAAGTTCTGAAAATGAGAAGATATTAAGCTGTGGTCTTGAGGAATCCGAGGGACATACTCATACGGATGAATATTATACTGGTGTTGATACTCTGATTGGAAATCAGGAAGAGCAAAAAGATACTGTCACTACAGTTCCAGCTCACACTCACACGGATGAATGTTATGAAGAAGTTTTAAACTGTGACTTGGAAGAGCATACACATAATTCAGATTGCTATGTGGATGATAGTATAGAAAAGGTTGCACAGAAAGCAGCAGAGGCGACGACAGAAAAGACGGTCGATGAAGTCACAGAAGAGACAACAAAGCAGACTATAGAGGCATCCACAGACGAGAATGTACAGGAAGCTACGGAAAAGTCTACAGACGAGGACATACAAGAGACTACAGAAAAGTCTACAGATGAGATTGCACAGGAAACACAGCTTTTGACGATGACAGATGTGGGTGCTGACTATACAGTGGCAGTTCACTATACAAAAGAAGCCGAAATTCCAGAAAATGCGAAATTACAGGTGCATGAAATTGATCAAGACAGTGATGATTTCAAGAAAGAACTTGAAAAGGCGAATATTGCATTACAAAAAAATTCCAGTGAATATATTCAAAAAGCACGATTCTTTGATATCAGCATTATGGATGAGCAGGGAAATGAAATCCAGCCAAAAGTAGCTGTGGATGTAAAAATCATTCTAAGTGATGGAAATCAGACAGCTGAAAATTTGATTGTCACCCATACTAATGATGCAGGTACAGACGTAGTTGAGAATGTCGAAGCAACCGAAAGTAATGGTGATGTGATTGCAAGCTTTGAGACGAATGGTTTTTCGGCATACGGTGTGACTCAGACCACGCAGACAGAGCCAGCTGAAATTGCAGTAGGTGGAACGGTAACTTTGGAGGGAACAAATGAAAGTTATCATAGCTGGATATCATCGGATACAAATGTGGTAACAGTAAGTGGTTCAGCTAGTACAGCAACTGTCAAAGGTATTACGGCAAGTGATAATATAGTTATAATTACGCATACATATGGAAAAAATAAAAGCAAGACTGACAAAGAATATTTTTATGTAAAAGTTACAGATAAAGCCCCAGATGAAGGTACGGATGACAGTATCCTTACAAATGAAAAGACGGGATATATAGTAACAGTAAAAGGAAATAAAAAGATTCTTCAAAATGCAGAACTCTTTGTGGATGAGATACAGGTCAGTGATAATATCGATTACTATTCACAGATGGTAGGCGATATTGATAGTAGCTTGAGTAAAGATGTGGAAGATAAAGATAAGGTATTTGATTTTCTTAAGATGTATCATATTTACCTAAGCAAAGATGGTGGTGTAACAGAGTATGATCCTGCTGAAGATGAGACATTAAAGAATACCAATATTAATCTTCAGGTTACAATCACTTATGACAGTACCCCAGAAGGATGGCCATCTCAAAATGGAAATCTATATATAGGGCATTACAAAAAAAATGCTTCGGGAAGTGTTGAGAATAAAGGATTTACAGATAGTACAGGTGTTAAACAGGTAAAGGTTTCAGGTAATAGTATTACATTCCATATTAAGGGCTTTTCGGTGATTACAGCAAGTGCTTTGGCAAATCCTGAAAATACTTCCTCGAATACAAGTAATGGAGTGGAATTGCAATATTCATCAGGAACATTATCAGCGGATGATATAAATGGATATGATAGTTCAGGACAAAATAGTTGGGCGATATCTACTGTAGGTGCATATCAGTCGGTGAATGGTACACGTATTGTGAAATATGTGGAGCCAACTAATATTGAAGATATTTTTAAAGTAACAGTAGTCGTGGAGCGTACAGCTACAGATGTAGATTTGAAAAAAATCATTGAAGCTATGCCCGCATATATTATTAATGAAAATAAAAATAAGGTAGATAGTGCTGTAGGTACTATTTTAGCTCCAAAAGAATACCAAAATGGTGACTGTTACGGTTCTACAGATGAATCGAAAGCATTAGATACACAGGATTATTTCTATGTGCATTATCAGTACAGTTTCACCGAAAATGGAGAGACAGTAGTGAAAGATCTGGGCAATGTCAAAATGTACAGAGCCTATGGAAAAAGTTCTGGAAATAATCATGGAATTGTTGGAATTCTTCCAAATGGGAAATGGATTGTAATTGATACCAAAGACTTTAAGTGGGGGGATCATGGTACCCATAATGTCTCATTGAGTCAGGCACAGTATGAAGCTTTTGTAGATGCCGCAACTCCTAAGGTCAGTGTAGAGGGTGTTATAGATTATCTTGACACAAATAGGTTTATTTATCTTGGAACAGCAGCGACAGATACAAAACAAACTAGCGGTGAGTTACCAACAGTTTCTCTTAGTAATACGGAAGCATCTGTTCCTGCAGAGAATGGAATGATTACCTGGTCAGGAAATGGATGGAGTAACTTGGCGGTTAGCGATGAGGCTAAAATGAGTTATTATATAAGGCTAAAAACGTCAACTCTCGATGGTGCATCAACTGATATTTATCCAATGAGTTTTGGAGAAAATGGTCCAGTTAGTGGATCTGGTACAGCCTATGAGTTATATAGTGAAAAGACAGTTGCAAATGTTGTAGCTCAGCAGGCAGTAATTGAGAATAATACGATTGATCAAAAGACTACTGATTGTATAATCGAAACTTCTCAACCATCAGTAAAAGGATTATTGTATTATATTCAGCTCGAAAAAGTGGATTCAGAAGATAAAGACATAAAGTTGGAGAATGCGGAGTTTGATGTATATCAGGGTAAGATAGAAAAGACTGATGAAACAATTACCGTAGATAAGTACGAAGCTGAAATAGTAAATAAACTAGAAAAGGTTGCAACTATTACTACAAATGAGTATGGAAAAGGAATCAGTTCACCTGGATTGCCATGGGGAACGTATACATTGATTGAAAAAACGGCACCTAGTGGATACTCAAAAACATGGGAGCCAAAAGCCTATAATCTTGCATATTTGGGAAATCCCACTAGTGGAGATGAGTATGTTGCAGATGTAGTAGGAGACGATAAACCTGGTAAGAATCTCACAGGTGATGATGCAATTACTAATGTTCCTGTTAAATTAAAGTTAGTTAAAGAAGATAGTTCAGGAAATCCTCTGTCTGGTGTTGAATTTAATTTGTATAAAAATGATAATACCACTCTACTGTATAAAGGTCTTAAATCAGACGCCGATGGTAATATTAGTTATAGTTATGTGACGCAGGAAGGAGAAACAGAGACGATAAGTGAATTTCCACTGAGGAAAGATACAATATATTATCTTGAAGAGACAGAAGAATTACAAGGTTTTAAAAAACTTGATGAGAAAATAAAGATAACGATTGATACAGCGACCAATCCTGCCATAGTAAATGCTACATTAGAAAATACAACAAGCAAGGGTTTCACTGTGACATCTCCTACTGAAAAGGAAAAAGATTATGTGTTGACTATAACTAATTCTAGAAAAGAGATTCCGATAACCTTAGTTAAGGTTGGCATGGATAACGGGGAGACAGATATTTCCAAAGCAGAAAATCTTAGTGGTGCTCAATTTGAACTGTATAAGGTAGAAGGCGATAAGAGAGAAAATCTTACAAATACCAAGTTGATTGCTTCGTCTGCTGATATTACTGGAGTTTTCTCGGTTGATGGTATGAAACTTGAGGATGGCACTTATATATTAAAAGAGATAAAAGCACCAGATAGCTATAATCAGATAATAAACGAACTGTCTTTCATAATTAATACAGATGCAACCAATTCAGATAAAATAATAACAACTTCGGGTTCATCGGCATATCTTGATTTTTCAAAAGATCAATCAGATGATGAGACAATATATACAATTAAAGTGATTAACAGAGCGGGAGTGAAACTCCCCGAAACTGGAGGAACTGGTACATTACCTTATACATTCGGTGGATTAGGACTTATCCTTATATCCATCTTTATGTATGGATACAGTATGAGGCGTAAGTGAGAAAGGAGGTCAATATAACCTCTAATTCGGCAAAAGAGATATGTCGATTCTGTATTCAGAATATAAAACTACTTCTAAATAAGGGAAAATAAAAAGTAAAACCCTTAATGGAAAAATAAAACATGAAAAGAAAGGAAATGAGAGTATGAAAAAAATAGCGAGAAAAATCGTTGCATTCCTTGCAGCGGCTATTATGGTTATGGCTATGGCTATACCAGCATTGGCACAGTCTGTGGATACGGGAGCGAACGGTGAAGGAACAATCAAAATTACGAATGCAACAGTTGGTAAAGAGTATTCTATTTATAAACTGTTTGATGCAACTGTAAGTATTAGTGGAGATATCGCATATACTGTGCCAAATGGTAAATCTCTGGAGACGGAGGTGGAATATGGTGAAGGTACAACAGTGAAAGGTGCTGATTGGTTTTCGGTAGATACGGCTGGAAATGTAAAGGCAAAAGCTGATATTGATGTCACAACAAAAGAGTTCAAAACTTGGGCAGAAAGCTTTGGTGATTCAGTTGGTACAACTGTAACAGCTCAAGAAGGAACTGTTGAATTTATAAAAGTACCTTATGGTTACTATTTTATAAAGTCTTCACTTGGCGGAACTTTAACAGTAACTAGTACAAATCCAAATGCAGAAGTTATCGATAAGAACAAGACTCCTTCTTGGGATAATGGAGATGAGACTCCTGGTAAAGTAATTGTTGATGAGGATGGCAACAAGATAACAGAAAATAGTGCAAATTTCGGTGAAGAAGTTTCCTTCGATATCGGTATTAATGCTAAAAATTATAATGGAGATAAAAAAATTACTAACTACTATATTTATGATACTCTGGATAAGGGATTTACATATAAGAAGGATGGTAATGATAAGTTAGAGGTTAAGGT
>Ga0129308_1001764_pt1 | contig 20825 bp, 19 predicted proteins | sample L827metagenome_FD_94440 | JGI IMG/M metagenome (GOLD analysis project Ga0129308, IMG submission 94440) | Ring-tailed lemur group fecal microbial communities from Wisconsin, USA - L827 metagenome | ecosystem: Host-associated > Mammals > Digestive system > Large intestine > Fecal | place: USA... | reverse complement strand
GCATGGGGTCACCAACAATAAACCACAGAGTGTGCCTTCTTAATTATTAAGGAGGATGATAATATGAATGTATCAGAACTGATCGTTTATATTTGTATAGCTTTCTATGTACTAGGCTTACTTTTCCAAAATTATTTGAGAAAGTAGTATCATTGTAAGAAAGTGAAAACACTCTGGTGCAACAGAGTGTTTTCAAGATGTTTTAACACATTTTTGAAGGCACCTCTGTGAGGTGGCTCTATTTATATTATAACTAATTTCTGATTTTTGACAACAGTTTATATGGAATTTCTTATCGTTTAAATTTTTGACAGGTATCTTTTTAACTGTTATTAAAATGTTTATATAAATCGTTTTTGAATTCCCTGATTCACATGCCTTTGATAGACGAACTCAATTTTTTTGTAAGGATGAATTTACAGACCTGACGATAGAGATTATTTTAAGCTTGTCAGGAAGGCATTTCAGTTTCTTAGCTTTTTGTTGTTTTAAAGATACTTTTAGAGTAAAATAGAAAATGCAAGGAGGCGAGATTTATGAAAAAAATACTGACGCTGTTTTTTTCACTCACGCTGGTTCTTGGGTTGACGTATCATGTTCAGGCAAAAGATGTTGAGTTAGACAGAACAACAGTTGATGCCGAAATCCATGAAGATGGGACTGTGACTATCCAGGAAACATGGGAAGTTGATTTTGATGGCAGCTTTAGCCAGTTTGAAAGAAAAATTCCTATTAATGATGATGAATGGATTGACAATTTTTATGTAACGGTTAATGGTGCAAATTGGAAACAATTAGAGCATACAGACAGCAATCGACCAGAAGGATACTATGCGCTGACTCAATATTCTGATGAGGCAGTTTTAGATATTTATATGGATGCATGGAATGAAACGATGACTTTTACAATTACCTATACCATGGGTGGAACAGTACATCGTTATCAGGATGTTGCGGAATTTAATTATAATATGATTGGTTCAGAATGGGATTTTCCTATTGGCTTTGTCAGTGGCACAATCACCTTTCCGAAAGTTCAGAATATAGAGAATGATATCCATGTTTGGGGTCATGGCTCTGCCAATGGTACCGTGGATATTGTCTCTGATCAGTCAGTTTATTATGAATGTGATTACCTTGCCAGTAATACGGCCTTAAATATCCGATTATTGCTGCCATCTGAGATGTTTTCATCCTTGTCTATTTCCAGCAATCAGGCCTATCTGGATGCTATCATTGAAGAAGAAGCAGAATATGCCAAAAAAGAAGCCCGACATCAGACATTATTGAAAATATTGCTCATTGGCAGCGGTGCTGTAGGGGCAATTGGCAGTATTGCAGGCATTGTTTTTATTGCATTGAAACGGCGGAAGATTACGCATTTAGCAGTGCCTAAAGAAAATCCACAGTATTATCGTGATTTACCTTCTGGGTTAAGTCCTTCAGAAGTCATCGACTTGTTAAATTATAAGCGGAAGAAATATGATGATCAGAATAAATTTTCTTCAACATTGATGTCTTTATGTTTATACGGTCTTTTAGAATTTGTGCCTTATGAGGAAGATGGCTTTTTTAAAACAAAAAAACGAACTAAAATGATAATTACCCGGGATGCACAAAAAGAAGCAGCTTTAAAACCTCATGAAAGAAAACTTTATCGTTTTATTTGTGAGGCAGGAAATGAAGAAGTAACGTTTGATGATATTGAACGGATGACAAAACGGCGGCCTAAATATTGTCAGAAGCAACTGGATGAATTCAGAACCGGATCTGCAGCTTTAGTAGAAAAAGCAGGATTCTTTAATCTTCGGGTTAATAAAGGGGCGATGTATGTAGTCAGCATCATTCTTTTGATTTTAGGCGGCATTATGCTTGTACCCTTGCCTTTTGCAGGTGTTCCTTTATTTATCTCTGGATTTATCTGCCTTTTCCTGACGATTAGCAGTAAAGCATACTCCCAAAAAGGAATTGACGAAGTTGCTTTATGGCTGGCCTTTGAAAGATTTTTAAAAGAGTTTACTCTGATGGATGAGAAAGAACTTCCTGAACTTGTCATGTGGGAAGAATATCTTGTCTATGCTGTGGCACTTGGTATCGGTGAAAAGGTGCTGAAGCAGCTTCCTGAAGTTTATCCGAATTTCTATGAAAGTGACTTCTACAGATATAGTTATATTCGCGGATTCTATTATCATGGAGCTCCGGATTTTCGGGTGTTCAATGATATTCAGTCTCTGTCTTCTGATATGAAAACAGCCATGCAATACCATGAAAACAGCGGCGGACATGGCGGCAGCTTTTCTGGCGGAGGCGGCGGTGGTTTTGCCGGCGGCGGAAGTTCCAGTGGCGGCGGTGGGGGCAGCTTTAGCTAAGCTGTCCTTTTTTAGCGCTTACATCAAAAAAGACGCATAGAACCATGAAAAAAAACTGGTTTTATGGGAAAAATATGCTATAATAAGGCAGTTGAGCAGGGGGTTAGTATATGGAGATTAGAAATATTGCGATTATAGCCCATGTCGACCATGGGAAAACAACACTTGTCGATCAGTTATTAAAGCAATCTGGAACACTGCGTGACAACGAACAAATCGCTGAACGAGCAATGGACAGCAATGACCTTGAAAGAGAAAGAGGCATTACCATTCTGGCAAAAAATACAGCGATCAATTATAAAGATTATCGAATCAATATTATGGATACACCGGGGCATGCCGACTTTGGCGGTGAGGTAGAGCGAATCATGAGCATGGTAGATGGCGTATTGCTTGTTGTGGATGCTTATGAAGGAACGATGCCGCAGACACGCTTTGTTTTAAAGAAAGCCTTGGAAGCACGTGTGAAACCAATTGTCGTCATTAATAAAGTAGACCGTCCGGTCGTACGCATTCCGGAAGTCATGGATGAAGTTCTGGAATTGTTTATGGAATTAGGCGCAGATGATGATCAGCTGGATTTCCCAACGATTTATGTTTCAGCTTTGCAGGGAACTAGCAGTCTGGATCCTGATTTAAGTACACAGGTGCCTAACATGGACTGCCTATTTGACATGATTGTCAATGAAGTAGAAGCACCAAAGGTTGATCCTGAAGGATCTTTACAGTTCCAGCCAACGCTGTTGGATTACAATGACTATGTTGGTCGTATTGGGATTGGACGCATTCAGCGAGGCCGTTTAAAAGTTAATGAAATGGTTTCCTGCTGCCGCAGTGATGGCAGTATTAAACAGTTCCGTATTCAGAAGCTGTTTGGCTTTTTAGGGCTTCATCGTATTGAAATTGAAGAGGCAAGTGCTGGTGACATTGTCGCTATTGCCGGTTTGGCAGATATTGGTGTAGGTGAAACCGTCTGCAATCCAGGCAAAGAAGAACCATTGCCAGCTATTCATATCGATGAACCAACGATTCAGATGGTTTTTGGTACAAATACAAGTCCTTTTGCCGGCTGTGACGGTAAATTTGTTACTGCCAGCAAAATTGAGGAAAGATTATTTAAGGAAACAAACCGAGATGTCAGCCTGCGTGTGGAACGTATTGATAACGCTGAAGAATGGATGGTTTCCGGACGAGGTGAATTGCATTTATCAATTTTGATTGAAAATATGCGCCGTGAAGGTTATGAACTTCAGGTATCCCGACCTCATGTTATTTTAAAAGAAATTGATGGTGTACAATGTGAGCCATATGAAGATGTGCAGATTGAAGCACCGGATGACTGTATTGGCAACGTCATCGAATCATTAGGTCTTCGCCGTGGTATTCTGGAAGATATGAGCAGTGCGGATGGTCAGACACGTGTGCATTATACAGTTCCTTCAAGAGGAATGATTGGATTCATGACGAATTTCTTAACGATGACCAAAGGATATGGTATTATTTCTCATTCCTTTATGGAATATCGCCCAGTAGATGGCGGTACAGTAGGAGAAAGACAATTGGGTGTTCTGGTATCAATTGATGAAGGACAGACAACAGCTTATTCTTTAGGCAGTGTGGAAAGCCGTGGTGTGATGTTTGTTGGCCCTGGTGTGGATGTTTATGAAGGCATGATCGTCGGTGAGCACAGTCGTGATAATGATTTAACTGTCAATGTAACGAGAGGAAAACAGATGACAAATACACGTTCTTCTACAAAAGACAGTACGGTTGTTTTAAAGAAACCGCGTGTTTTTGGTCTGGAAGCATGTCTGGATTATATCAATGATGATGAACTGGTTGAAGTGACACCAGCTAATATTCGTCTGCGTAAGCGTTTGTTAACGGAGAATGAAAGACGCAAAGCATTTGTGAAAAAAATGTCTGCGAATGGAAAGTGAAGCACTTACATTATATAAAAAGATGATTTTTATTGATAAAATCATCTTTTTTTCTTGATTTTAAATAAATCTCAGGTATAATGATTCTTTGTAGAACGGAGGAAATGAAATGAAAGCAAGAACTATTGTACAATTCAATGAAAAAGAAATCATTGCCGAAGATATTGTAAAAACTGTAAAAGAAGATATGAAAGCTCAGAATATCAAAGTGACTCATATCGAAACTTTAGATATGTACTTAAAATTAGAAGAATCTAAAGTATATTACGTTGCTACATTAAAAGACGGTACTGAAGTTAAAGGCTCAGTTGCTGCTTAATGGCAATTGTGCAAAAGGACATCTAAGGATGTCTTTTTTTTGTAATGATAATTTCAATATTGTCTTTGTTAGGAGGAACTTAGATGTGCGGCAGCCAGATGATGCTAAGCGTTTGCTGCGGTTAAAATGAAAGAATGGACAATCATATTCTCTTGTCCATTCTTTTATTGTTTTCGATGTGTTAAATAAAGATCAGCAGTTCACCGTGAAATTTCATTTTGGAACTAAAACCTTGCCGAAATAATTCTGTCTTTTTCATCGGGTAAAATGATTTGCTCTAATAACTTGATGTAGTCAAATAACTCTTTTTTGCCTTTTTCTGTCAGAGAATAAACTGTACATGGTTTATTATCCTTAAAGAATTTAGTGACAGTGATAAAGTCTTCTGCAATCAGTTTTTTTGCATGAGTTGCTATTGCGCCGGATGTAGTACCGGTTATATTGACTAATTGTCCCTGCGTCAAATCACATCTTAACAAACTCAACAACATTTGCATACGGGTGTGTGATTCAAAAATTTTTGAACATTCAACAATCTTTTTCATTTTTCTCCTTTCATCAGCTGCTTCATACAAGCTGCCCAATATAAACGTATTTGTATTTTTTTAGTGGCTGACCAAATTCAATATTTATTTTTTAGTTTCCTGTGTACTCTAAAAAACTTAATTGTCTCTAGCCAATAGCACTTTTTCTATTAATAATTATACTATAGCTTTTAAACCTTTTCAAAGGTTATATTTTATAATTAAAGAAATAGTTACAAAATAGTTGTATGAAATCGTTTTTTTTGAATTGTTAGAGTGAAGAAACGCTGAATGAAAAACGAAATAAGCCCAATTTTATGATTTTCTAACAGCCATTATAAAGAACATATGATATGATGCCCTTTGAAAAGAGCAGGTATTTTTACATATAAAAGGCATAGGAGTCCTATGCCACAAGATTTTTATTCTGGTTGATTTTTTTCATTTCTCTATGTACCATTAACGCTGCTAAAGCAAAGGAACTTGCTTCGGCGACTGGTACGGCAAAGAAAATGCCATTGAGTCCAAAGACCGCACCTAAAATGACGATCAAAGGAATCAGGATAATAACCTGACGTGTGAGGTTTAATAGGCTGGCGATTTTGACTTTGCCAATTGCCTGAAAATAGTTTGCCATAATAATGCTGGGTCCGGAAAGCGGCAAAGCCATGAACCATGTTCTTAAAGCAAAAGTGCCCAGTTTGATAATTTCCGGTTCACTGTTAAACATGGAGATAATAAGTTTAGGGAAGAACATGACGGCAATAAAACCAATCATGGAGATAATCAAGCCGCCCATAATTGCATAACGCAGGGTTTCTTTAACTCGATCCATGCATCTGGCACCAAAGTTAAAACTGATCAGCGGCTGCTGTCCTTGAGAAAGTCCGGTAATTGGCATTAACAGCAGCGTTTGGAAACTGGTAATAATACCGACAGTAGATAAAGCAATATCTCCGCCGTATTTGCCAACGGTACTATTTAAAACAATATTTAAAACACTGTTAGCCATCTGTAATAAGAACATTGGTATTCCGGTTACGATAATACTGCCTAACATTTTAAAATCGGGCATCAGACTTTCTTTATTGATGGGCAGGATACAGCGCTTACTGAAAAGAAAAGCTAACTGCCAGATGGCGCTTAAGAGCTGACCGCCGATGGTTGCTAAAGCGGCGCCTTCCATCCCCATTTTACATTGAATAATCAAAATATAGTCGAATAAAATATTAAATCCGGCACCAATCAGCTGACTGATCATTGCATTTTTGGGATTGCCCTGTGCTCTTGAAAAATTGTTGCCGCACATTGAGACGGCCTGGAAGATAGCGCCATATAAAATAATGCTCAGATAAGCTTTGGCATGTGGGGCAGTGCTGTCACTGGCACCTAACACCTTTAACATCGGATTCATCAAAAGATTTCCGGCAATCATAAAAACAGCACCAAAGAATATAGCTAAGATGAGTGCATTTCCCATATATTTGCGGGCTTCTTCATGTTTTTGTTGTCCTAAGGCAATCGAAAAGCGCGTAGCGCCGCCATTTCCAACCATGAGACTCAGCGCCATTAAGACAAGCGTCACCGGGAAAGTAATGGTAATACCAGCTAAACCAATTGCCCCTAGCTGCGGTGCGTTCCCAATAAACATTCTGTCGACAATATTGTAAATTGCGTTGACCAGCATGCCAATCATTGCCGGAATCGAAAATTCTACCAGCAATTTAAGGACACTGTCATTCTTCATACGTTGTTCATCCATTTTTTAAAGTCTCCTTCTTTGATAATTCTGCTGCACGTTCTGTCATGATAGCTAAATTCTGCTGCAATAGTTCTGCAGGGATCCCCTCTAACAGATATTCCCACCAATAATCCAGTGCTTCTTCAATGGTTGGATACAAGGCCTCTCCTTTTTCTGTTAAGTAAAGCTGGAAAGCCCGGTGATCCTGTGGGTTTCGCTGTTTTGTGACAAAACCTTCTTTTTCCATGCTTTTTAAAAGTCGGGTGGCAATCGCTTCATCGTGCCGGGTGATTTCACATAACTGTTTTTGTGATATCCCCGGATTGCGGTGAATATTTAAAATAAATGAGAAACAGGACGGGGAAATATTCTCTTTTTCAAAGATTGGTTTAAGGTATTTTAATTCCAATCTGTGGATGCGGCTTAAATATCTTCCAATGCCATGTCCGTTGATCATCATATCATCTCCCTTCAGTTAATACTTGATACATCAAGTATTATATACATATTTACTTGATAAATCAACTATTTTGTCACTCTTTGTCAAATAAAAAAGATCCAGAAATCTGAATCTTTTTGTTGTTTGCTTATTTAGCGATTTCATCAATCCATGCAAAGAGTTCATCTAAATCATAATCTCCAGCATGAGGAATTTGCCAGGGCGAGAAGAAATCTACATGATAACCAGCGTTTTCCAAGGACAAAGCCAGAATTGCCGGAATTGCCAGGGAAGTATCACGGTCAATTGCACCATGACGAATCCGCCAGTGTTTGGCTGTATCCGCACTTTGATCATGGATGAAATTTAAAGGATTCATTAATGCGATAATGTCCTTAGCAGCTAGTGCTCCTTTGAAGTGGCTATGCTGATAGCTGTATAAAGTAAAGTGCTGGGATTCTGTTGTTTCTGTACCAAATAACTGGTTCTCTGGAGAACGCAGATTAAAGGTATCAAAAGCAGGGACAGCTTTCATGCGTGTTGAAAACTGCATATATTGATCAAAATCGATATCTTTGACTTGTCCATCCTCCCAGGTGATAAATTCATAAGAGGATAAGTCATTTCCCTGGGCTAAGGATCTGTTGGCACTTTGAATCCACAGAGACTGAATATATTGTTTAAAAGAACCATCACCATTTTTGTCCAAGGTTAACAGCTGGCCGTTGGCTGTCAGTTTAAGACTGTTTAAATAATCGATAAAAGCCTGCTTTAATTCGTTGGAGGCCTGAATTTGTTCTTCGGTTAATTGGGCCGTTCTTTTTTCAAATCTGATATTGCCGTTTTCATCCTTGACTGGCACTGCTCCCTGGAACTCGTTGATGCCATTAAAGGACCATTCATAAGCTTTATCTGCGTTTTCCAAATTAGTGATAGGACAATAACAGGAACTTGCAAAGATGTTATCTTTTTCATGATAAGCGCCGATTGCTTCTAAATATGGTTCATATAAAGGGCTGTTTCCTGTTGCTCCCATCAGGCTGGAAAGCGCACCGCCGGCGCTTGTGCCATTACTGATGATTTTATTTAGATCGCCGGGAATGTCCGCTTCGTTGTGTCTTAAATAGCGGATCGCTGCTTTCTGGTCAACGATGCAGGCAGGGGCAATGCCAGTATAATGACCTTGTTCATCCTGCAGTTTGCGTCCTCTTGACCCGGCACTGACAACAACATAACCGTGCTGGAGTGCTTTAAAAACTGCATTTAATTCACCGTGGCGATCTTCTTTGGGAACTGCAGGTTTTCCCGGCATGTATCCGCCAACGGTATTTGGCATGAATATTGGGGCTGTATGTAAACGATAGCCGTTAATACTTTGATTATGATAGAAACATTCAGGTACAAAGATATTTAAACATTGATAATCTGGCTCAATTGGTTTTTGAACATAGATGATGTTTTCATAGGCTCTGTAGGTAATGGTTTGATCGTGTAACGTTAAAGTTTTTACTTCATAGCTTTCTTCCGAAAATGGTTTAATTGACATTGTGTTTTTTCTCCTTAAGCCGGCGATTAATTCTGCCAGCATTTCTTTAGTATTCGTGATAATAACCTGTAAATCATCTGAGGTGGCTTGATCATAGTGAATGCCGCAGGTGACAGCAACTGCACAATGAAATTGCTTGTAAAGTGCCTTTGCATACATTTCGGTAATTACCTGATCTTTATGATGAGGCAGGGCGAGCGTTTGCAAAGGGGAGTCAGGACCAATCAAACTTACAGCGCCGATATGAAAGGTCATGCCCCCTTTAATTTGAACGCTGATATCCTTTCCCATGGCTTCTGTTGTAATTTCTATTGGGTAATTTAAAACATTTCTTGTGAGTTTCATGATTTTTCCCACCGTTTCAGATAATGATCTTCAAGATTAAACATATCAAGTGCTTTCCCGACAATGTGCTGGGTCATCTCTTCAATTGTCTTTGGCTGTTGGTAATAACTGAGCATGGCAGGCAGAATGATGGCACCCATGCTGGACAATTCGTACATATTTCTCAGATGAATCGTGCTTAATGGTGTTTCCCTGACAACGAGGACGAGTTTTCTTCTTTCTTTCAGACAGACATCCGCTGCTCTTAAAAGCAGATTGTCACAGTAACCGCTGTGAATCCCCGCCAGTGTTTTCATGCTGCAGGGGATAATGATCATCCCCAGGTTTTTCCAGGTGCCGGAAGCAGGACTGGCTGCTATGTCATGAATATCGTAGACATGATCTGCCAGGGCCTGAATATCGTGAAGCTGCCATGCGGTTTCCATCTCTAAAGTGACTTTAGCGCCATTTGAAATAATGACATGTGTTTCAATATCGGTTTCTTTTAGAGCTTTCAGAAGTTCTATGGCAAGTACTGATCCTGAGGCTCCGCTAATCCCGATAAGCAGTCGTTTTTTGTCCATTGCCATGCTCCTTATTTAAAAAAGTCAGGCAGCCAGTGGGATGGATCTAATTCTGTAAACTGACTTCTTTGAAAGCGGGCTTTCTGATCAAATGGGACAGTACAGTCGAAAATTGTTTTGCAGGCAATGCCTTGATCTGTGATTGATGGATCATAAAGCGGAGAACTGGATGGATCTAATGGATGGCAGCGCACGCCAGGGATGGTAATGATGTCGCGGTCACCTTGGAAGCGAGTTGTCATTGCCCATAACACATCATTCATATCAAAGCAGTCGACATCTTCATCAACTAAAAATACATGCTTAAGTTCACTGAAAGCGGAGAAAGCAAGCAGCGCAGCCTGACGCTGTCTTCCTTCATCAGAAGGAATCTTTTTAACACATTGCAATACCGCAACATACTTGCCGCCGCCGCAGCTTGCACAATAAACATTTTTTACTTTGCCGGGCATAGCGCGATTGATCATGGATAAAATACTGGCCTCAGTTGGAATACCTGCCATGGAAACATGTTCTTCACTAGGACCGATGCATGTCTGCATGATTGGATTTTTTCTTGTAGTGACAGCTTTAACCTTGATGACTGGAATTTCATGGTTGGCAGGTCCTGTATAGCCTGGGAATTCCGGCATAGCTTTGCCTGTGTGGGTATTGGTGTCTTCGGCGATGCGTACATTTGGCATCAGTTCGCCTTCAATCACATATTCCGCATTGGCTATACAGCACTCATCAATTGTTAAGCAGCGTGCTAACTGGACTGGCTGATGACGGATCGCTCCGGCAACGCCCAGTTCATTATAACCCAGAGGGGTTGCTGGGGGTTCAAAGCAGGAAGCAATTTCGATTGCCGGATCAACGCCAATACTGATGGAAATAGGCAAAGGCTTGCCTTCCTGTTCGGCTTTTTGTCTAAAAACATCCAAGTGTCTTGCCCCGGGTGTGAAAAACATGGTCATTGTATCTTTTGATTGTAAACAGAGACGATGGATTGTAATATCGGATTCTCCGGTCACAGGATCTGAAGCATAGCACATGCCAAGGGTGATATATGGACCGGCATCTTCACTGGTATTGGTAGGTGCAGGAACTAATTTGCGAATATCAAAATCCGGATCAGAAGCCAGATGAACTACCTCCTGGCATAAACCTTTTTCTTTCTGGATAACAGGCGGAATTGGATTTTCCACAGCTTTGTTTAACAGATGACCTAAGTTTTCCGGCTTTTCATCTAATAAATATCCAACTCTTTTACGATCAGCTAAGACACCTATGGCAACACGTGCTCCAGGGTGCTGGTTGATGTTATTAAAGATCATGGCTGGGCCGCTGCGTGTTGGACGCATCACCGTACCGCCTGCACCGACATAACGATAGACGCCCGCTAGCTGGGCATGGCAATCTACGGGAACATCTGTTTCGACAAGCTGACCGTCTATTGTTTTTAATAATTCTAACGCACTTCTTAAATCATTCACTTGATTCATTTGAATTTCTCCTTTCTTTTTCATTATTATTTAGCTACAATAATTATAAAGGAATATATTTTGGAAAACCATTCAAGTTTTTAGAAAAAGTATTCCACTTTGGAATAAGAGGTATACATATGGATATTTATAAATTATATTATTTCACAGCACTAGCCAAAACAAAGAGCTTTTCGGAAACCGCGGAAGTGATGTACACAACGCAGGGAAACGTCTCCAAGCAGATTGCTTCTCTGGAGAAAGAGTTGGATACTATTTTGGTTGATCGTCATCATCGCCAGATTCAGCTGACAGAAGCAGGACAAACCGTACTCAGGCATGCGCAGATGATCATTCAGAATTATGAGGATATGCAAAAAGAGCTGAAACTTCTTAAGGGTTCCAGAAAACAGATTCGCATTTGTTCTATTCCGGTTATGGCACATTATCAGATTACCAGTCATTTGTCTGATTTTAGAAAACTGCATCCGGAGATTGACTTAGTGATTGAGGAGCAGGATGATCATGATATGATCAATAAATTAAGTCAGGGTCACTTTGATTTTGCTTTTTTAAGAACGCAGAATCTCCATGAGCCATCTCTGGAAAGAAAAATACTCTGTCAGGATTACCTTGCCGTTGTCCTGCCTGCCAGTCATCCATTCGCAAAGCGGTCAAGTTTGTCACTTCAGGAGTTAAAGCAGGAATCGTTTCTCTTCTTGGATCCCGGAACAAGCATTTATCATCTATGTATGCAGGCCTGCCGAAAAGCTGGCTTTGAACCCAAAGTTATGTATACCGGCAGCCGGATGGAAAACATTGTTGCCTTTGTGGCAGAAGGTGCAGGCATTTCTTTGATGATGCATCATGCAATGAACTATTTAAATCATGATAAAATAAAGATTGTCAGACTTCAGGAAAAAATTGTCAGTGATATTTCTTTAGTCCGCCTGAAAAAACACCAGTATCCTTATTATCATGAAGTTTTCTGGCATTATATATCAGAAATTAACTGGGAGGGCAGTGAAACATCAAAATGTTAGATAAAGTTAATATGATGTTCAAAGTAAGTATGTTATAATAATTAAAAATGTTAAGAGGAGAAAAAACGAGTATGGAATTATTATGCTTAATTGCCGGACTCTTACTATTAATGGTGGCGCTGCGTTTGCTTTTTTCCGAAATGGATGGCAGAGCAGCTGCACGTCGGATGAATCTGGCTTACTTTTTAAATTTTGAAAAGAAATTCGTTTATCGGCGAATGGGTACAACGCTTTTTACAATTGTCATTTGTTTTTTGTTATTCAGCGGTATCAGTATTACCACCAGACAGGGACTGCTTGTTTTGGGCATATTTATTGCGATTGGCATGCTGGGAGATTTTATTTCCAGTTATATTTATCATCTCTATGGCAAACGGCGTTTTAAGGCTAAAATCAACGAAGCTAAAGAATATCTTGCCTCATTAAAAAGACGGATTGCGGCCAAAGTCGAAGAGGATGATATTTATGTGATTAATTCATCTTATGATTTTACGGAGGTTGCCCAGCGTTATGTACGGGAAGATGACCACCTGGCCTGTTTTTCTGATGATGGGGGCAGATGGTTCTCAAAACTTCCGCGCTACAGTCAGGTATCTTTTCTTGTCGATGGAAAAATCAGTGAAGCAAATCTGCGCTTTGCCGATAGTCCGGTGCGGACAATAACACTGACAGCGGATGGACGCTATCCTTTTAAAGACCAGAAGCTGGATATGTTAATTTGTTATAATGAAAACTTTAAACCTCAGGAAGCTTCCCGCGTTTTAAAGGATCATGGGCTTTTGGTTTTAAATCAGCTGGGTTCTGAAAATCTGATTGAACTATATGCCTTCTCTAATCCGCGGCTATTTAGAAACCAGTGGAATTTGAATTTTTTGAAAGAAGGCCTGATGAATCAGAACTATGATGTTTTGGATAGTTTTGAAGAACGCGGTGAAATTCGCTTCCGCAGTATTGCCGCATTCTACCAGTATGTCAAAGAGATGACCCTGTTAAAAATTGATCAGGTTGAAGATTTTATTAATCAGTATTTCTTTATTGATCAGTACATCCAGAAAAATGGTTTCTTCTCCATGAAGACGCATCGCTTTTATGCTGTTGCCAGAAAGAAAGGCAGTTTGAATCAGTCTATTTAAAACGGACAGGAGGCTTTAACATGAAAATGCTTCAGGTAAATCATAATACTTTTCCCATTTTCAGGCAGTTTGTTCATTATTATTTAAATGAAATATATGACTATATTAATGGCTTAAAGATGGACCGCTATGGCAATTATCAGTATGGCGGTATTGAAGAATATTTGACAGAACCCAATTTAAAAGCTTTTCTGATTTATGAAGATGATCTTTTCAAGGGTTTTTTGATGCTCAATGAGGGCAGATATGCGCCGAAGGGATATGATTACTGTATTCAGGAATTTTATGTTGCTAAGCCGTACCGTCATCAGGGTATTGCCCGCCGTATTTTAAAGGCTTTATTCAATTTTTATAAAGGTAAATATTTTGTGATGCAGCTGGAAACAAATCTGCCGGCGATCCGCTTCTGGCATCATTACTATGAAGAAAATGAAATTGCTTATGTGGAAAAACGTGTTCAGATTGATGGTGAGTGGTGTCTGACCCAGACTTTTCTTATCATTTAAAAAATGTGACCGTAAGTACAATAAAAAAACACCTGAGGTATTAGTTGAACTTCAGGTGTTTTTGATTTTAAAGGACAAGTGATGGTGCAGAGTAAACACGGCCTGCTAATTCATTGTCAAGCATGTACAGGCTCTTTGGATCATCACCAAATAATTCAAATTTTTTCACAAGGTTATCAGCGTTTGTTTCTTCTTCACCCTGTTCTTTAACAAACCAGTCTAAGAACTGCATTGTACGGAAATCTTTGATGGAATAAGCTGCATCATAAATCGTATGAATCAGACTTGTTACATACTGTTCATGTTTTAAGCCTTCCGCAAGCACTGCTTTAGCGCTTGTCAGTTCAATTGCTGGTTTATCAATGGCTTCTAAAACAACTTTTTCACCGTTGTTTTGTAAGTACTGAACAAAGAGCATCGCATGGTCACGTTCTTCCTGCGCCTGGATTTTATACCAGTTGCCAAAGCCGTCAAGACCAGCATCATAATAAAAATTAGAAAAATCAAGATACAGATAAGCAGAGTAAAATTCTTTATTTACCTGTTGATTTAATAAAGCGACAACATTTTTATCTAACATGTTTTTTCCTCCCTTTTTACCTCTTTCATTATACACTTCCAAAAGTCAGGTGTAAATATTTCCCATTAAAAAATCGTTTGGAAATAGGCAAGGTAGTCATCAGCACAGCATTGCAGTTCCTGAAGCGTAAAGGTCACTGTCCTGCCATGTAACTGGTCAAGTGCTTTAGCCATCAAGGCTGCATGGGGTCTTGTCTTCTCTATAGCCCAGCGGCCGCCGTCTTCTTTGGAGAGAATCAGGTTATCTGTCAGATAGGCATCGGTTCTGGCAAAATTAAGCAGAAAGTAAACCGGATGATTGCCTATGTTCTCTTTGGCATCCGATAAATCGGAAGCAATACTTTGTAAATAATATTTTTTAGGGACTGGCTGGAAAACTTCTGTGATGGGTTTGCCATATAAGCAGATGCCTTTATTTAAGACAATCGTCATGTGGCAGGCAAGATCAGCGTCACTGCCATGCATTTTAGCGGCAAATTGCTCTGGATTTTTTTGAGCCTCCTGATAATAGACTGGAGAAAAATGCAGCAGATAAGGCGTTGGGAAAGAGAAGTTCTGACAGTCCTGCAGAAGTAACAGACTGAATTCCACACCTTTTGCCGGATATTGATCACGATAACACAGCAGCATTTCAATGAGTGCTGTTTTTATATGCAAATCGGGTACTTCGTTGACTACCGCCAATAAGTCAATATCACTGGTTTCCCATTGAAATCCGCCTAAACACAGAGAACCGTGGAGATACAGGCCCGTTAAATTCTGACCTAAAATATTTTGGAAATTCCTGTTCAGGGTTTCTAATATTGCGAACATTTCCCAGGAAATACCCTATGATTGAACAATTTTCACATGATTCAGCCAGGTTTTGCGGCGGTAGTATAACCAGAGAATCAGAGCACATAATCCCCAGGTAACCGGGAAGCCCAGCATGACAAAGGTGAAGTTGTGAGTCAGCGGCACGGCAATGGCCAGGTAAATCTGTCGGACAACGACATAGCAGAAAATCATAATAATCATTGGTGGATTAGCGACACCGGCACCGCGCAGGGTTCCGGCAAAAACCTGAACCATACATAAAAAGACATAACCCGGAATAAATATATTCATGAGCCGTCTGCCGTATTCAATGACTTCTGTATCTTTAGAGAAGACCTGCAGCAGGGTTGTGCCATTGAAAAAGACGATGACGGATAAGCAAGCTGTCACCCCAATGGATAAGAATAGCGCTGTTTTCGATCCCTTCAGTGTACGCTCTTTATTGCCAGCGCCTAAATTTTGCCCAACGAAAGTTGTTGCGGCTAAACTGAAGCTCATCATTGGTAACATGACAAAAGAATCAATTTTTGTCCAGGCGCTGTTTGCGGCCATAGCACTGGCGCCAAAGGAGTTGACATAGGACTGAACGATTGCGTTAGAGAAGGAAACAATCGACTGCTGGATACCGGATGGCAGGCCGATGGAAATGATTTTGCGAAGCATTTCACCTGTTATTTTTAAATCTTTTAAAATAATCCGATAACTCTCCTTACTGCGAACAAGCAGGACAATAACCAAAATTGCAGAAACTGCTTGAGCAATTAATGTTGCCCAGGCAACGCCGGCAATGCCCATTTTAAAGAAGACGACAAAGGTATAGTCTAAAATGATATTGACAATGCTGGAGAAAATCAGAAAGTAAAGAGGCCGTTTGGAATCGCCGACTGCTCTTAAAATACCAGAACCCATGTTATAAACAAGCAGTCCCAGTACACCCCAGAAATAAATTTTCAGATAAAGTGTCGCACTGTCGAAGACTTCGGCAGGTGTGCCAATCAATTCTACCATGACTGGTGACAGGATGGACCCAATAATTGTTAAGGCAATGCCAACAACAAACGTCATTGCCATAGAGGTGTGGACGGCATCATGAAGTCTTTTCTGATCTTTGGCACCAAAATACTGGGAAATAACAACGCTGGCTCCAGTTGCCAGACCCATAAAAAAGCCGACAAGCATATTAATGATAGGTCCGGAAGCACCTACGGCGGCTAAAGCGTTTTTTCCTACAAAGTTGCCGACAATAATGCTGTCGACAGTGTTGTAAAGCTGCTGGAATAGATTACCTATCAAAAGTGGAATAGAGAAAATAACCAGCTGTTTTAAAATATTGCCTTTGGTAAAATCTTGTTTCAAGACAACCACTCCCTTTCAGAAAATATCAGAATTTGTCAAAGACATTTCACTAGTATATATCATAACACAAAATTCAGGCATTGCGTACGCTTTCATGGTAAGGAAAAAGGAGAAAAAATGAAAAAAAGCTATAAAAGGGATTTTTCCTTATAAAAATGTGCTATAATTGGTGAGAAAAAAAGGAAGTGAGGTGGAATTTCATGCTTTTACATGAAATTGCCATGGCCTGCCGCGGAGAAATTTTATGCGGCGGCGATATGAATATTACACAGATTTCCAATGATACAAGAACCATTCAGCCAGGTGCCCTTTATGTTCCTATCATTGGTGAAACTTTTGATGGCCATCGTTTTATTCCTCAGGCCTTTGAAAAAGGCGCGGTGGCGAGTCTTACCAGTCATAAAGAAATGATTGCCGGCGGGGCTTTGATCTATGTAGCGGATACCCTTCAGGCATTACAGGATCTGGCTGCGTATTGTGCTAAAAAAGCCGGCGTACCTGTTGTGGCAGTGACTGGCAGTGTGGGGAAAACAAGTACCCGGGATATGGTTGGCGCAGTTGTGGCCAGTAAGTACAAAACGCTGAAAACAGAGGGAAATTACAACAATAATATTGGCCTGCCATTGACCATTCTTCGTTATCAGGATGAAGAAGCCATGGTATTGGAAATGGGGATGAACCATGCGGGGGAAATCTCTCTTCTGACTAATATTGCCCATCCTGATATTGCTTTGATTACGAATGTCGGCACAGCGCATATTGGCTATTTAGGCAGCCGGGAGAATATTCTCAAAGCGAAGCTGGAAATTGCGGAAGGCTTAAAAGCAAATGGTGTTTTAATTATCAATCATGATAATGATATGCTGCAATCACATTATGAAAAATATAAAAATGAGCACTTGCCTTACCGGATGAAGACATTTGGCATTCATACCCCAAGTGATGTGCAGGCGGAAAATGTCTGTTTAAATGAAACAGGCAGTACCTTTGATTATCGGGGATACCATTTCGCAGTGCCAGTGCCTGGTGAACATTTTGTTTTAAATGCGCTTTCAGCGATTGCTGTCGGGGAATGCCTGGATATTTCAATGGAAAAAATGCAGAAAGCGATTGCTGGATTTGAACTGACCAAAAAACGCATGGACTTTATTCATCTGGGGGATGGCATTCAAATCATTGATGGTTCATATAATGCAAATCTTGATTCTATGTTATCCAGTCTGGCGGTTTTAGGCCGTTATCATCATCGCAAAATTGCCGTGCTGGCTGATATGCTGGAACTGGGCGAATATTCAGATGAATTGCATTTTAAAACCGGTGCAGCCGTTGATGAAAACAAAGTCGATGTTTTAATTTGTGTGGGCAACGCATCTAAGAAAATTATCGAGGGTGCTCAGAAGACAAACGACAAACATTGGTTTGCAAGCAATGCTTTGGCGTTGGCTTATTTAAAATCAATACTTCAAAAAGATGATATTGTTTTGGTAAAAGGATCGAACAGTATGCGTCTTAAAGAAATTATTAATGGGTTAGAGGAGAGTTTTAAAAATGAGTAAGAAAAAAGTGCTGGTTGTTATTGGCGGTCAGTCCACCGAACATACGGTTTCCAGAATGTCCGGAACCTCTGTTTGCCGGGAATTAGATAAAGATCATTACGAAATGCAGGTTGCCGGTATTGATCTAAATGGACAATGGTATCTTTTAAATGACGAAATCAGAGATTTCACAGATGAACACTGGTTAGATGGTGCCAAAGCGGTTCATGATGTCTATGGCTTATTAAAGCAGCATGATGTCATTTTCCCAGTGCTTCATGGCTTATATGGTGAGGATGGAACGGTCCAGGGGCTCTTTGAACTGGCAAAAGTACCATATGTCGGATGCCGGGTACTGGCAAGCTCTGTAGCGATGGATAAAATTTATACTAAAATGATTTTTGAACGTGCCGGCATTCCTCAGGTACCAAGTCTTTATATTAAAAAACGTTATGACGGCAAAATCGTTCTGATTACTAAGACATTTGAAGAAGTGGAAGATTTTGGGGATATCGTTGAAAAAGAATTAGGTTTCCCATGCTTTATTAAGCCATCCAATTCAGGTTCTTCAGTAGGTGTATGTAAAGCAAACAGTCAGGAAGATCTGATGGAAAAGCTGACTTTTGCAACACAATATGACCGTAAGGTAGTTGTGGAAAAAAATATTAACTGTATTGAGCTGGAAACCGCAGTGCTGGGCAATGATGATCCAAAAGTCAGTGCGGTTGGTCAGATAATGCCTCATGGTGAATTTTATACTTTTGAATCCAAATATGAGGACGCAGAAAGTAAGACCTGCATTCCTGCATTAGTGGATGAAAAGATTCAAAAACAAATTCAGGCATATGCCCTGCGCGCTTTTAAATCCATTGATGGCCATGGCTTAAGCCGTGTTGATTTTTTCCTGGATAAAGATACTGGCAATCTTTATTTAAATGAGATCAATACGATGCCGGGATTTACCAGCATCTCCATGTATCCTCAGCTTTGGATGCATGCGGGTTATTCATACAGTGCGCTTTTAGATATGTTAATTGAATTAGCGTTTGATCGTTAAAAAAAAGAAAATGCTATGCAAAAGGGTCGCCGATTGCATAGCATTTTTTTATTTTTAAATATTAAATAGAATCTTTTCAGTTGCACGGAATGCGCAGCCATTGCCAACAACAATGATCTCAGAGGGTGGAGATATGTCACCAACACGAACTTTCTGTAATCGGAAATCCGTTAAAACGGGCAATCTTATGGAAGTTTGTGCTGCTTGCGGATATTGTTTTTTAAAATCAAATGTCAAATGCTTTGATCCATCTGACGCAGCTTTTTTGTAACATACTTTCACATCATCAGTAAGTCTGTAAATGTGCTCTTTAACTTTTTGAATAATTATCATGTAAGCTGTGATTCCTGCTTCTAAGGCTACTTCATAAACCTATGTTTTGCATCTCAATACATCCAGCGCATCCGGCAATTCTGTGATTTTTTTCAACAGATTCCTTCTGATCCATGATTATCTTTAAGCGTTGCGCTATTGTGAAATCCCCCTCACAAAGTATAGTAAATTCACGAATTTGCTTGATTGACTTTCCTGCCCGTTTTAGAGAGGCAATAATAAATAGTCATTCAAAAGCAGATTCCTTAAAAATCCGATTGCCATTCTAATCGAACAAAATCCAGCAAACCTTCTTTGCTGTAAAAACGAATGATATGTGGTAATAGATTTAGCCGCTTAGCGATTTCACAGACAGAATAGTACATAGGCGGTTGCTCCTGTTCATATAAAATTTACAACAGCTGGGAGATACTCTCTTGACTGATAGCATACTCTAAGGTCTATGATAATATTAATATGTGAGGAGGAGAAAAAAGGTGAAAAAAACAGCAATTTCAATTTTAATAGCGTTCTTAACGCTCTCTATGGCTGCTTGCAGTAATACCAATTCACAGCCTGCTTCGTCTGACAAATCAATGGTAAAGTCTGATGAAGCTCATGTGACATCCGATAATTCTACGGTAAAGGAACTGGAAAAAAGTGAGAACAACGCTGTAATCTCCCAATTTGAGATTGGTGACATTATTCTTGCGGATGGCTCTGTAATGAGGGAAGCTGATTTAACCACTGCCGATAGTAGTAATGTTCCCATAGCGGTGATTGCAGGATTTCATGAGGACGGGACAGCTTTTGGCGTTGGTGTTCATAGGAGCGATATGCCTCTACAATGGGCAGCGGATGATTCTGCCGGATATGCAGCCAATTTTACAGAAAATATTTGTATACAGGAATCTGATTTTGAATTTTCTGGTGATACAGATGGCAGCGATAACTGGACTGTGATTTGCACGCAGGACAACAAAGATACTACGGATGCTGCAACGTATTATCCGGCATTCTATTTTGTAAACACATACGCGGAGACCTTTAAGCTGACTGGCAATATAGCTTTGGGCTGGTATATGCCAAGTATTGCTGAATTGTGTGACATATATCAAAACCGGGAAGCTGTAAATGCTTCTTTGCGGCATATATACAGTCTTGATAGGTCTGCGGCCATGAATGGACTGGAAACTAACTGGTACTGGTCATCCTCTCAGGCCAGTGCCGAGGATGATT
>Ga0129308_1001763_pt1 | contig 20836 bp, 10 predicted proteins | sample L827metagenome_FD_94440 | JGI IMG/M metagenome (GOLD analysis project Ga0129308, IMG submission 94440) | Ring-tailed lemur group fecal microbial communities from Wisconsin, USA - L827 metagenome | ecosystem: Host-associated > Mammals > Digestive system > Large intestine > Fecal | place: USA... | reverse complement strand
GAATTTACATTTGCCATGCTGAAGGCGACCCATCTGTAAAATATGAAAACTATGAAGCAATAACAGCAAAGCTTAACGAGCTTGGCATAAAATATGAAACAAAAACATGGACAGCTGAAGAAGTATTCTATCCTCATCCACACTTTAGCTGGACACCGGCGTACGCTGATGAAGAAATAAGAGATTGGCTGCTTGCACAGCGTAAAGAGGCGGTAAAGGTTGACGGAACTATAACAGAAGCAAAGGTAAACGGAATAACAAATTATCTTTATGTTTCAAAAGACTGGGTAAGAGACCAGAACTCAGCTGAGCCTTTCTTAATGATTTATGGTGACAAGCCTTTTACGGAGGAAAGCATTAAGCAGTATGTTATTGACAACAAGCTTGATGAATTTCTTCCTGAATACAATGGAAATGCATTATTTGTAAATCCTGCAAACGGTACGTCATGGACAGACGCGGATGTAGACAATTATGCTAAGGTGGCTAAGAACATTAACCATAAATCCGATACACCTATAGTTAAGGCAGACGGCAAAGACGATGTATATGCAGGCTTCTACGGCAGATTATATGTTATAGCTGAAGGCAGCGGCGCAGACTTTGTTAATACAAAGCTTCTTAAGGCTTATGAAGAAGGGAAACTTGACAAAACCGTTACTGTAAGCAATGGTGATGCTCTTCCAACATCGTTAATGCTTTTTGGTGCAACCGAGGCTCCTACAGCTACAGCTTTGGAGGCTATGCCGGTAGCACTTTATGACTGCAGTGATACAGTTGTAAGATACTATAAGAATTTAAATAATTCTTTAATTAACCCATGCTATATTACAGAGGTAATGGCAGATGATGCAGATTTTGAAGATGGCTATGAAAAGATTTCTGCAATGTTAAGATTCTATGTAAACAATGAAGGCGACGATACAACAACAGATGCACAGTATCGTTATTATCAGATTCCTGATTGGGATGAAGAAGGCATTAAACTTGACAAGCTTGGTGCGCTTTGCACAGCAGGAGATTATGACCTTGATGTTTACACATGGATGGATAAGGATATTGACCTTACAGAAAAACATCCTCTTGTAGTTGGTTTCCACGGCGGCGGAAACAGCGCAACATTCTTTGCATGGACAACAAAATGGCCTGAAAGAGCAAAAGAAGAAGGCGTTATATTTGCGGCAGTTCAGAACCATGACAAGCTTTCGGGAGAAGCTGCGGCAGACGGACTTTGGGGAATAATTGAAGAGCTTGTTGAAAAATATAACATTGATGAATCAAGAATATATTTAACAGGCTTTTCACAGGGCAGTGTTAACACATTCAATACAAGCGGCAAGTATACAGACAAAATTGCCGGTATTATGCCAATGGATGGTTTAACATTATTCGCTGATAAAGAAGTTGCTGATATGCCTGTATACTTCCTTGCGGGTACAGAAGACGCTTTGGTAAGAATTCCTGATGGTACAGTTCCGGGTGGAGGAACTGTAAAGGGAGCACTTGCTCAGTTATTTGCTTTAGCAGGTCTTGAGTACACATACGATGAAGATGTTGATAACAAATATGCAATAAATAACCTTTGGGGCGTTCGGTTTGATGAAGAAAACCAGAAAACTGTTAAGGATTCCAACACAGAATTTACGAACACTGTAACACAGGGTATTGTACATGATGAAAATGGTGCGCCTCGTGTTGGCTTACAGTTTACAGAGGACATGGTTCATTGTACAATGGCGCTCAACTCAGACTTTGCATGGGATTTCATCAAGAATTTCAGCAGAAATGCAGACGGAACAATAAGCTATGATGAGGCAGCAGCACTTGCAAGCCTTGATGTAAATGATATTAGTGAAGTTGAAGGTACAAAGACTGCAAGAGTAAATGGTGAGAACACACCGATTGCCGATAATTTTGCAATCAATATCTTTGATGAAACTAAATTTGACAGCAAACAGGGAAACTATGAAGTAACTGTACAGAGCGACATTTACGGTGTGCTTATTAAAGCTGCAGCTGAAGAAGGAGCAGAAATCAAATCTGTAACAGCAGATACAACAACAAAATCCTATGACGGAAAAGAAACATATGCGGCAGGAACAGAAATCGCTTACAATGAAACCTACGGCGGATATATAGTATATCTTGACCAGACATATGAAGGCTATGACAGCGAGTTTGTTCAGACAGTTTCAATAGTTGTAGGAAAAAATGGAGCTCCTGACAAAACATATACAGTTAAAGTAACAAGAGAATGTGATAAAGAATTGTTTGACAAGTTTGAGCAGAAGGTATTTGAATATAAAGTTGGAGATGAAACATATAATCTCGATTACAATATCTACTATCCTGACGGATATCTGACAAGCGGCAAACAGTATCCTGTAGTTCTTGCGCTTCACGGCGCTGGACAGAGAGCAGGAGAAGGCACTGCAAACCAACAGACTGATATGATTCTTAAGAGATACCAGCTTGCTACTGTTTGGGCAAAAGACAGTGAGAACGATTCGGATAAAGAATGTATCGTAATTGCTCCACAGGTTAATTCAGAAAACAGCATGATATGGGCTGATTTGGAAAACAATGATACTTCAAAGCTTGGTGTATCAGGTGAAGCCGCACACGCACTTCTTAAGAGCGTTATAGCTGAAGGCAGAGCAGATACAAGCAGAGTATATGTAGTTGGCGCTTCTATGGGCGGCGAAGGTACATGGGCTATGCTTAATACTCACCCTGAAACATTTGCGGCAGCTATTCCATGCTGTGGCAAAACAAATGTTGACAAGTATGATTGGGCAAAGCTTAAAGAAAACTTCAACGGCAAGATTTACTTTATGCATTCAGAGGATGACGCACAGGATGTTGGCGGCGTAAACTATGCAGAATACACAAAGATTAAAGCTAAGCTTGATGAATACGGTATTGATTATAATACATTAGTATATGCTGAAGATAAGATTTTCTATCCAACACCGCATTTCTCATGGACACCTGCATTTGCTGATGAAGAAATAAGAGATTGGCTTTTTGAGCAGTCAAAGACAGCTGAATCAGCAGAGCTTGCGGCACTTGATATGGTTGATTCAACAACACTTAACATTTTTGATGAAACTTCATTCAGTGCTGAAAAAACTGCATACGAAGTAAATGTACAAAATGATATTCTCGGCGTACTTGTAAAGGCAGAAACAATTCCGGGAGCTAAAATTAAGAGTGTAGTAGTAAACAAAACTCCTGGCGATTATGGCAAACCTGATACAGATGCTCCAAAGGAAATAGTATTCAACTCAACATATGCCGGCTATATTATACCTTTAAGCGGAAATGAAAATTCATATGTAGATGAATATACAATTACTGCTGTAATTACTGTTGAGGCAGGAGAAAAAACAAAGGAATATACAGTAACTGTAAAGAGAGCTGCAGGCAAACCTATTTTTGATAAGTTTGAAACAAAAGAATTTGCAGCTTCCAACGGAAATACAATTCAGTACAATATTTATGTTCCTGATGGACTTAAAGCAGGGGACAATGTTCCTGTAGTTCTTGCTCTTCACGGCGGCGGACAGTTCAATCAGACGGCAGATATGGTTCTTAAGAGATACAAAATGGCAACTGTATGGGCCGAAGATTCTGAAGCTGACAGCAGCAAGAAATGTATAGTTATCGCTCCTAAAGGAAACGGCAGTGTAGCAAGCGGCTGGGGAACAGATAACGGAAACGGTCAGTTTGTTCTTACAAAAAATGGCGAGGCAGCTTATGAGCTTCTTCAGTCTGTTCTTAATGAATACAGCGGTAAGGTTGATACAAACAGAGTATATTGTACAGGTCTTTCAGCAGGTGAAATAGGAACATGGGCAGTTGCACTTGCTCACCCTGACACATTTGCGGCAATTATGGTTGTAAGCGGCAACCTTGCAGGAAATGAAGATCTTGTAGAAATAAAGGATATGCCTATGCTTATTGCTCATGCGGAGGATGACCCTGTTGCTATATTCTCAAGATATGAGAATCAGACACTTCCTGCACTTGCAAAATACAATATTGAACCAAAAACTGTTATTTATCCAAGCGGAACATTCTTCCATACAACAGCTCACTTTGCATGGGTAGCAGCTTACGCAGACGAAGAAAACAGAGAGTGGCTTTTTGCTCAGGAGAAAAAAGAATGTGAGGCTTCACTTACAGGTCTTGAAGTAATTCAGAGCTTAAATGAAGAAAATGTTATTACATTTGATTCAACAAAGAACAGCTATGATATTACTGTTCAGAGTGATACTTACGGCTTGCTTGTAAAACCGGAAGTTTCTGAAGGTGCAGAAGTAAGCGTAATTGCAGCAACAACAGCAGGCGTTTATGGCGGAGAAGACCAGAATACACCGCAAATTCTTAGCTTGAATGAAAAGTATCAGGGTTATGTAGTGCCACTCAGCCAGACATATGAAAGCTATCTTGCTGAAAATGCATACAGCCAGAAGGCATATATTGTTGTAAAAGACACAAACGATGCTGAAAAAGTTTATACACTTAATATCACAAGAGAAAGTGATGACGAGCTTGTAAAGCTTTTCAAGAAGGGTTCATTTGAATACACAACAACAGATGCAAAATACATTGAACAGGCCATAGGCTTTGGTTTATGCGATGAAGACGATACATCACTTAGTGTAGAGCTTCCATATTATATCTATGTTCCAAAGGATATAGAGGAAGGCGAAAAGCTTTCTGTAGTTCTTGCTCTTCACGGAGCAGGACAGAGACCTCCTCAGGATCCTGAAATGATGCTTAGAAGATACAGAATGGCACTTGAGTTTGCTGAATATTCTGAAAACGGCAAAGGCAGATGTATAGTTATAGCACCTCAGTGCGCTACACCTTTGAACGATGATGGAAAGCCTATATATGACTGGGGTCTTCCTGATCAGATTGAAGCAGGAAAGCTTATTCCTTCAGTTTATCTTGAAGGTGCTTACAGCCTTCTTCAGCAGGTAAAAACAAAATATGCTTCAAACGTTGATACAAACAAGATTTATTGTACAGGTATGTCAATGGGCGGCATGGGAACACTTGCACTTGGACTTGCTCACCCTGATGAATGGGCAGCGCTTATGCCTTGTGTTGGATTTAAGGTTGGAACAAACGACGATTTTGCAGCACTTAAAGATGTTCCTTTCAGACTTGGAGTATCAGTAGCAGATTCAACATATGCAAATTATGATGATATTACAAGCAGACTTAATGCTGCCAACATCGAGTGGAGCGAAGTTGTTTATGATGCAGATACATTCCTCTGGACAACACCGCACTTTGCTTGGATACCGTTCTATGGCGACGATGCAAACATCAGCTGGTTATTCTCACAGTCAAGAACAAGCTCAGCTCCTGTTCTCGAATTAATGCTTTTAACAAGCTCGGCTCCTATGGTTGAAAAACCGGTAGTTGAAGAGCCTGTAATTGAAGAGCCGGCGGCAGAAGATCCTGAAACAGAAGAATCTGAAACAGAAAAGTCTGAAACAGAAAAGTCTGAAACAGAAAAGTCTGAAACAGAAAAGTCTGAAACAGAAAAGTCTGAAACAGAAAAGTCTGAAACAGAAAAGTCTGAAACAGAAAAATCTGAGACAGAAGAGTCTGAAACAGAAGAACCTGAGACAGAAGATCCTGAAACAGAAGAACCTGAAATAGAAGAGTCTGAAACAGAAGAACCTGCAGCTGAGGAACTTACAATTTAAGAGCCCACACAAATTAATTGTTGATTATTAATTGTTATAAATTCTGTTTAAAACAGAATTTATATAAACAAAAGCTGCTGTTATAAAGCGCTTTGTTAAACATCCCTTCTGTGTGTCCGTAGATTTACAAGCATCTGCGGACACCAAATCCAAAATACAAATAAAAAACAATTTAAGATAAAAGTGACCACAATTAAAAGGGATGAAAAAGGATACAGAATAAAATCTGTATCCTTTTTTTGCATGTTTCGCTTTAGCATGACAAATCCATCTTCAATTCCATGGTGATTATAAGGTTTTCAGAACTTTTTTATGTAAAAAAGAAATAAGTGCCTTCATAAAAGTTTAATTATTTTACTAAAGTTTCTAAATCATAACTACTTATTGCAATTATATTTGAATATGGCTTTTATGAATTAAGGTAAAAAATATCTGAAACACATAAAAATCACAAATCTTTTTAGTAGTATTAATAATAAAAGAGGTGTGTGCAATGGGCGTTATTAGAAAACAACTGCGTATCGGTGGAATGTCATGCGTAAATTGTCAAAATAAAATTGAAAACAAACTGAAAAATACTGCCGGTATTCAGAAAGCTGATGTAAGCTATAACAACGGAATCGCTGACATTGCTTATGATTCTGATGTGATTACGCTGAAAGATATTGGGAAAATTATTGAAAAATTGGATTATGAAATGTTGACTGAAACAGACAAATCGAAAACTGATATGGTACGAATCATTTCCTTACCGGTTATCATTGTTTCGTTGTATGTGTTGCTTCAGCAGCTTGGAATTTTGAATTTACTGGTGCCAAGCCGGCTGGCTGATACAAAAATGGGATACGGAATGCTGTTTATAGTTGGGCTGCTTACGTCAGTACACTGTATTGCAATGTGCGGAGGCATCAATATTTCTCAGTGTATTTTGCATGACGAAAATGAAAATGCCAATAACAGCAGACTTGGTGCTTTTTTGCCTGCATTTTTGTATAACCTTGGACGTATGATTTCCTACACTGCCATAGGATTTTTTCTGGGATTGATTGGAATGCTTATTGGCGGAGGCTCCGAAATAGGACTTTCTTCATTATTTCAAGGCATATTAAAAATTGCTGCCGGAATTTTTATGGTCATTATGGGTATCAATATGCTGGAAATTTTCCCGTGGCTGCGTCGCTTCAATCCGCGTGTGCCCCAATTTATTTCTGTAAGAATCGGCAGGAAAAAGGAAGAAAGCAGACAATCATTGATAGTTGGTTTGTTAAATGGATTGATGCCCTGCGGGCCGCTTCAAGCCATGCAGATTGTAGCGTTAGCTTCGGGAAATCCTTTTGCGGGAGCTCTTGCCATGCTTCTGTTCAGTTTGGGAACAGTTCCGTTTATGTTGGGGCTTGGTACGTTGGTATCTGCTTTAGGAAAAAGGTTTTCTCAAAAGGTAATGAGTGTTGGTGCTGTTCTTGTAGCAGTTCTTGGGCTTGCAATGCTGTCTCAGGGAGGAAGTTTATCGGGTCTTATTCTTCCAAATCAGCTTTTAGCCATAGTTATTATGCTTTGTATCATCGGTGTGACAGCCAGTATTCCATTTAACAAAAGGATATATAAAGCAGTAAGTATTACAGCTTTAGTTGCTGTTATGATTGGCGGCGGTGTTATCTTGAATTTTATAAATGATACTGCCAATTTGAATAAAGCTGATATGGCATATGAAGAAATTGAATTTGTAGACGGTGTTCATGTAGTCAAAAGTACCATATCCCCCGGAAGATACCCTAATATTACGGTACAGGCAGGTATTCCTGTAAAATGGATAATTGACGCACCTACAGGCGCTGTGAACGGCTGCAACTACAAAATGATTCTGAAAGAATATGGCATTGAGCATATGTTTTCTGAAGGAGAAAATATCATTGAATTTATTCCGGCAAAATCAGGCACCGTGCAGTATACCTGTTGGATGGGTATGATATGCGGAAATATTTTTGTGACAAATGAAAATGGAATAACAGAGGCTTCTTTGGGCAGGCAGTCTGCAGATGTTCCTGTTCCTTCAGGCTATCAAATTCCTTCTGACAAGCTATCTGTTGCACAGCCGTTGACGAATGAAAATGGACAGAATATTCAGAAAGTCAGTATTGAATTGACAGAAAATGGTTTTAGTCCGGCAGTTGTTGTTGTGCAGCAAAATATACCTGTAACTTGGAGTATTAACAATACATTATCTAATGCGGAAGAAGGTATGCAGCTTTTGGTTCCGGTTTATTCCCAAATACTGGAATTGATATATGGAGAAAATATACTGTATCTGTATCCGCAGGAAAGCTTTGAAGTATCCACAGGTGATAACAAATTTTATGCATATGTAAAGGTTGTTGATGATGTAAATAATATTGATGAAACAGCAATACGACAAGAAATAGATGCGTTTGAGCCATTGATTTATCCTGATATAGTATTTGAAAGTTTAGGAATGGGCTGCTGCGGAGGTTATTAAATAAAGGAGTTATAGGCATTTAATTTTTTCGTTGTGGGCATTATTGATGCAATGCTTTTTTGATAACAGGTATAAAAAAGCAAACAGAAAGATAAAGGAACGGCAAAGAAATGATGAAGAAAGGAAAATAAAAGTATGGAAAGCAGAAAAAAGTCCGGCAGAAAGTTAAACAGCAATGTTATATTGGCGGCGTCGGCGGTGATCCTTTGTATTGCATCTGTTATTATATTTGTTATTCAGCAAAATAATGATGCGGCTTCATTAAATGAGATATCTGCTGCCGTTTCAAATAACGCAACAGAATATGCAGCAGAAGAAAAAACAGATGAAAATAATGCGCAGACCATTGCAGAGGGTGAAAGCTTAGTCATTTCGGTTAGTGACATTTCTTCATCTGCGGCTTTTTATACTGTGGAAGTAGACGGAATGACTATGGAGGTGTTTGCTGTTGCCGATTCGGAGGGAAATATCCGTACAGCCTTTAATACTTGTCAAATTTGTTATAGTTCCGGACACGGATATTATGTACAGGAAGGAGATATATTTGTCTGCCAGAACTGCGGCAATCGTTTCACTGCCGATCAGATTGAAATTCAGTCCGGAGGCTGTAACCCGTGGCCGATTTTTTCGGAAAACAAGGCAGTAACGGATGATACTATTGAGATTTCATATGACTTTTTGAATGAATCCAAAGAAATTTTTTCAAATTGGAGAACACAGTATTAAGGAATCTTTATCATTCTCCAAAATGTATTTATAAAATACCAATTATAAAAATTGATTTATTCTGCGGGCTTTATCCTTGAAAGAAGAAAATGAAATAATTATAATACTGAAAAATGGATGATAAATGATATGGAGAAAATGATATGGCGGATTTGAAGAATATTTTGGTAGTTGACGATGAGGAAATGATTCGAGAGGTGGTAACTTCTTATTTAGAGAAGCAGGGGTATAGGGTTTTTTCGGCAGAAACAGGAGAAGAAGCCCTGCAGATTTTAGAAAAACAGGCCATTTCATTTGTAATTTTGGATTTAATGCTTCCCGATTTGTCAGGTGAGGAAATCTGTGCCATAATTCGCAAACGCTCCCGTGTGCCAATAATAATGCTTACTGCAAAAACAATGGAAAGCGATATGCTTAACGGGCTTGATATTGGCGCTGATGATTACATTACAAAGCCCTTTAGCTTGAAAAACCTTTATGCCCGCATGCAGGCTGTTTTTAGAAGATCCTCAGATGATTTAAAACCTCTTGCTGAAAAATTTTCATGGAATAATGGAGATTTTATAATTGATTATGAACGAAAAGAGGTACACAAAAAGGGAGAGAAGATTGCAGTTACGCCTATTGAATGGAAAATATTGTCTGCATTTACAAAATATCCGCAAAGGGTGTTTACAAGAGATGATTTGATAGCAGTGGCATTTGATTTAGATTTTTCAGGGTATGATCGTGTTATAGATACCCATGTGAAAAACCTTCGCAAAAAGATTGAGGACGACCCTAAAAACCTGTTTATATTTGTACTGTTCATGGTACAGGCTACAAATTTGGGGGTGATGTGTAATGAAGCCAAAACTTAGTACACAGCTGTCAGTGGACTTTGTGCTTATTGTGCTTCTTACTGTATCAGTAATCAGCTTGACAGCCAATATTCTTATTCATCACCAATTTGAAAAATATGTTGCCCAGCAGCAAAAAACTTTTTCGGAAGAACTGCCGGCAGTTTTGGCGCCTCAATACAACAACAGCACCGGAAAATGGAATTCGGATTATATTCATGGATTTGGTATGTACGCGCTGAAGGACGGCTATATTATTAAGCTGTATGACATAGATGGAAATGTTATCTGGGATGCGGAGAACCATGATATGACATTGTGCCATCAAATTATGCAGGAAATAAGCAGCAAAATGGAGGAAAAACGTCCGGAGCTTGATGGCGATTTTTTGACATATCGCTACAATCTGAAGCAACAGAATAACATTGTGGGATATATGGATGTAAGCTATTACAGCCCCTATTATTTCAATGAAAATGATTTTAGGTTTCTTGATTCGTTAAATAAAATTCTTTTAATTGTAGGCATTTCGTCTGTTTTGGGTGCTGCCGCTGCAGGTATAATTCTGGCAAGACGTTTATCTGTGCCTATTGCAAAGGCAACAGAAATTACAAAAGAAATTTCAGAAGGAAACTATGCAATCAGATTTGAATCAGATGTGCGTACACAGGAATTGGCAGAGTTGAATAATGCTGTAAATAACATGGCTGAAAGTCTGGAAAGACAGGAAATTATCCGCAGACAGCTTACTTCTGATGTGGCGCATGAACTGCGGACTCCCATTGCCAATGTATCGTCTCATTTGGAAGCAATTATTGAGGGAATTTGGGAGCCTACTGCGGAGCGGCTTCAGAGCTGCTATGACGAGCTTGGCAGAATTTCAAATATCATCTGTGATTTGGAAAAACTTCGTCAGCTTGAAGCGGTGAATATGAATTTAGAAAAAGAATATGTAGATTTGCTTGAAATGGCACAGGCAGTGCAGACAGCATTTGAGCCGGAGTTGGAGAGAAAACATCTTACATGCAGTGTAACGGGAGAATCCGCAGTTGTATTGGGCGACCAAAAGCGTCTGCATCAAGCGATTTTTAACTTAGTATCAAATGCAGTAAAATATTCAACAGAAGGAAGAAATATCAATATCTATGTCAGTGATGGGGCAGAAACAGCCGCATTGATTGTTGAGGATGAGGGAATAGGAATACCTGAAAAGGATTTGCCTCTGATTTTTGAGCGATTTTACAGAACGGATCGTTCCCGCAATAGAAAAACAGGCGGAGCCGGTATAGGACTTGCGATTGTAAAAGCAATTATTCAGGCACATAACGGAAAAATTGAAGTTAAAAGCAAAGAAGGCTATGGCAGCAGATTTATTATCACATTGCCAAAGAAACAGCAGAAAAATTAAATGAAAGCTGACATAATTTATTAATTATTTTAAATGTATGCTGAATATATATGGCCGCTATATATTTTGTTTTTGAAAAAAGTAAATTACATCACTTATTGACAAAGCTTATTTTAAATAGTAATATAAATCCTATTAAAACAGTAGGATAAAATTGCCTATGTATTATGAATAATGTTTTCATACAGGAAAGAGGTTAAGGTATGCTGAATCAGTTTTCAAGAACTCAGCTTCTTCTTGGAAAAGAGGCGATGGAGAAACTGGAAAGATCAAGAGTTGCAGTATTTGGAATAGGCGGTGTAGGCGGTTATGTGTGTGAAGCCCTTGTAAGAAGCGGCGTTGGGGCATTTGATTTGATTGATGATGACAAAGTGTGTTTGACAAATCTCAACAGGCAGATTATAGCTACCAGAAAAACGGTGGGGAAATATAAGGCGGATGTTATGAAGGAACGCATGCAGGAGATTAATCCTGATGTGGAGGTGGCTGTACATAAATGCTTTTTTCTGCCTGAAAATGCCGAGGAGTTTTCATTTGAAAAATATGACTATGTTGTGGATGCCGTAGATACAATTACAGCAAAGCTGGAAATTATTATGCAGGCAAAAAAGAAAAATGTGCCGGTAATAAGCTGTATGGGCGCCGGAAACAAGCTGGATGCCGGTGGCTTGAAGGTGGCAGACATTTATAAAACAAAGATGTGCCCTCTTGCAAAAGTGATGAGAAGAGAACTGAAAAAACGCGGTGTAAAAAAGCTTAAGGTGGTATATTCGGAAGAAAAACCTATAAGACCATTGGAGGATATGTCTATCAGCTGCAGAAATCACTGTATCTGTCCGCCGGGGGCAAAGCACAAATGTACGGAACGCAGGGATATTCCGGGAAGTGTAGCATTTGTTCCGTCGGTGGCAGGATTGATACTGGCAGGAGAAGTAGTGAGAGATTTGACCAAAGATATACGGCGGAATTAATGAAAGATGAGGGTGTGAAAATGGCAAAGAAAGAAAATAATTATAAAGATTATGACATTACAACGCAGGCAATACATACCGGAACAGGCTATGATTTGGAAACAGGCGCTGTCCGCCGTCCTCTTCACATGGCAAACAGCTTTAAACTGCCTGATGATCTCTCTCAGGTAAATTATTCTTCAACCGACCTTTTAATGTATGTAAGAAACGGAAACCCAAATCAGCATTGGCTGGAGGAAAAAATTGCGGCACTGCATGACGCGGACGATGCCATTGTGCTGGCAAGCGGAGTTGCGGCACTGCATGCGCTGTTTTGGACACTTTTGGAATCCGGCGACAGGGTTGTATATCCCAAGGTAAGCTATATGGCTGTATACAGAATGTTCCATGAGCTTTTCAACCGCAAGTTCAAGGTGGAAACGGTTATGGTTGATATGACGGATATTGAAGCAGTAAAAAAAGCAATTACGCCGGGCACAAAACTGGTTCATATTGAAACACCTGATAATCCTACAAACGGAATTACGGATATTGAAGCCATTGCTGAAATTGCACACAAAAACGGCGCTGTTCTTTCTGTTGACAACACCTTTGCCTCTCCGTTTAACCAAAAGCCTTTGGAGCTTGGCGCTGATTTTGTGGTGGAGGCAGTTACAAAATATATTAACGGCCATGGCGATGCACAGGGAGGGGCTATTATTTCAAATGACCTGGAAACTATGGACCGCATAAGGTATGAAGCTCAGGTTAATGTGGGCTCTGTAATAAGTCCCTTTAATGCATGGCAGATTTTCAGAGGTTCGGTTACATTTCCTCTGCGTATGGAGCGAATTAATAAATCCGCTCAAAAAATTGCCGAGTGGCTTGAAAAAAGAGAAAATGTTACCTTTGTTTCTTATCCCGGACTTTTAAGTAATCCGGGAAACAAAACGGCTGCAAAACAGATGAAAAACGGTTATGGCGGAGTAATATCTTTTGGCTTGAATGCAGACGACAAAACTGTGGAGCGTTTCTGCGCAGCGCTTAAGGTGGTAACCTTTGCCGTTTCTTTGGGGCATGATGAGAGCCTTATTTTCCCTCAGCCAAGCTATGATGAACGAATACATCTTTATCCGGAAAAATTCAGAAAAGGCTTTATACGCTTCAGCGTGGGGCTTGAAGATTCGGACGATATTATTAAAGACTTGGATCAGGCACTGAAAGCAATAGGATTATAATATGCGGAATGGAGAAATTATGAAATCTATTACAGTAGAAGAACTTGAAACAATAGATGCTTCAACGTGCTGCATTGTTGATCTCAGACCGGAGGAGCAGTACAGCAGAGGAACATTTCCGGGTGCTGTCAATATTCCTATGGAACGGTTTGATGAAAGAAAAAGTGAAATTCCGAAAGAAAAATGCATTTATCTTTTGTGCCATACGGGAGAACGCAGTGAGGAATATGCGGAAGAACTGGAGGAAGACGGCTATAATGCGGTTAATGTAAGCGGAGGCTACCGTGCTTATCTTAAGCTGTCGCTTTCCAGATATATGGAGAAGGAATCCGAAGAAAAGCGCAGGGAAAAAATAGCAGAGATTGAACGCAGTATTATCAAAAAATTCAGAAAGAGTATATGGCGTCCTTTTACAAAAGCCCTCAATGCCTATCAGCTGATACAGGAGGGAGATAAGATTGCGGTTTGCATTTCAGGCGGAAAGGATTCCATGCTTTTGGCAAAGCTGATACAGGAATTGAAAAAGCACGGCAAAATTCCATTTGAGGCTGTATTTTTGGTAATGAATCCGGGATATAATGCAGACAACTGGAAAATAATAAATGATAATGCAGAGCTTCTCGGCATTCCCCTTACTGTTTTTAACAGCAATATTTTTGATACGGTGGCGGGAATTGAGCGCAATCCATGTTATCTGTGTGCCAGAATGAGAAGAGGGTATCTTTATGCAAAGGCCAAAGAGCTTGGATGCAATAAAATTGCTCTTGGCCATCATTTTGATGACGTTATTGAAACCATTTTGATGGGAATGCTGTACAGCGGAAAGATTGAAACTATGATGCCTAAGCTTCACAGTAAGAATTTTGAAGGCATGGAGCTGATTCGCCCGATGTATATGGTGAAGGAAGAGGCAATAAAAGAGTGGAGAGATTATAACGGACTGCATTTTATACAGTGTGCCTGCCGTTTTACGGAAAATTGCGTCAGCTGCGGCGGAGGACGCGGCTCAAAGCGTGATGAGATGAAAGAGCTGATAGAACAGTTCAGAAAAAACAGCAGTGTTATTGAAATGAATATATTTAACAGCGTAACCAATATCAATCTCGGAACTGTGATTGGATACCATAAGGATGACATGACATATAATTTTTTGGACGATTATGACAGTAAATAAACGATTGAATTTATAGGCATAAATTTCAGGCTGCTGTTTTAAAAAAGGCATCATTACTTATTTAATATAGGTGATGATGCCTTTTTGTTTATTTGAAAAGATTATTTTAAATTTTCTATCACAGGCAGTGTTACCGTAAAAACAGAGCCTTTTCCTTCGGCGCTTTTAACATCAACAGAGCCTTTTTCAATATCAACAATTTTTTTGACCAGTGCAAGACCCAAACCGTTGCCCTGTGTATGGTGGGCTTTATCGCCCTGATAAAATTTTTCAAATATATGCCCGTAAATTTCCTCCGACATGCCTATGCCGTTATCGGCAACGGAAAAAACAACCTGGTGGGAAAGCTTTTTAAGGCTTATTGAAATTCTGCCGTTTGCGTATGAAAATTTTATGGCGTTTTCAATAAGGTTTTTCCATACCGTAAAAAGGTATTCCTCTGTGCCGTAAAAATTAATTTTTTCAAGGTCAATGTCAAAATCTATGTGTTTTTCGCTCCACATTGGCTCAAGCATTATTATTATTCCGCGTATCTGCTCATCAAGGCGGAAAAGAGTTTTTTCTGTATCAAACTGGCTTGTGTCAAGCTTTGTAAGGCTCAAAATGTTCCTTGTAAGGTTTGAAAGCTTTCTGGTATTTTGAAACAAAATATCAAGATATTCATCTCTTTCTTCCACAGAAAGATTTTTATCCTGCAAAAGCGTTACATAGCCCTCTATGTTGGCAAGAGGGGTTTTAAGCTCATGTGAAACATTAGATACAAAATCGTTTCTGAACATTTCTATGCTGTTTAAGCCGTCAACCATTTTGTTGAAGGAGGCGCCCATTTGGTTTATTTCCTTGGCGGAAGAATCTATGTTAAGCTTTACCGAAAAATCTCCCTTTGACACCTGAAGCATTGCGTCATTAAGCTTTAATATTGGCCTAAGCACAATTTTGCTGAAAACAAAGGCTGTAAATGTGCAGGCAACAAGGCTGCACAAATGAGTTGTTATTACAAATGAAAAATGGCTGTGCGGGTTTAAAATGCTTGGTCTGAAATGGAATGCTATGTAGCCTATAAACATCATTGTAAGCTGAACGGAAAGCATTATTATAAAAATAATAAGCACAAAGGCGCCCACAAGAGAAAGTGTTTTTTTAGTCACCTTACTTCACCGCCTTGTAGCCCAAGCCCCGTATGGTTTCTATTGAAAAATCTTTGTTGTCCTTAAATTTTTCTCTTAAACGGCTTATATGCACATCAACAGTCCTTTCGTCGCTTTCGCTGTCCATTCCCCAAATTTCGTCCATAAGCTGCTGACGGGTAAATATTTTGTTTGGATAGCTTAAAAGCTTATAAAGCATCATAAATTCCTTAAGCCTAAGAGAAAATTTTTCATTGCCGCATATTACGGTCATCTGGTTTACATCAAGGGTGGTGGAGCCCATAATTATTTTTTTCTCATCGGCTATTTTCGCCCGTCTTAAAAGCGCCTGAACCCTTAAAATAAGCTCGTTTATGTTTATTGGCTTCATCATGTAGTCGTCAGCGCCGCATTTAAAGCCTTTTTTCATGTCGTCAAATGTGTCCTTTGCCGTAATTATAAGTATGGGCGTTGTAAAGCCTGATGAGCGCATTAAATGTGTAAGCTCATACCCGTCCATTTTAGGCATCATTATGTCGCATATTATAAGGTCTATGTGACTGTTTTCAAATATTTTCAGCGCTTCGGTGCCGTTGCCTGCCGTAAGAACAGTATAGTTGTTCTGTATAAGGGTTTTTTCTATAAAATGGCAGAGATGCCCGTCATCTTCGGCTACAAGTATTTTGGCCATATAAAATCACACTCCTTTTATTTATACTATCATCAAAATGTTAACAGTTTTTAAACTTTTTACATTTTTTGTTTAAACTCAGTTAAACTTCAGTTAAAAAACCGATGATAAACTCAGTGAGTATTTTGAGTAGAAAATAAATAATATTTTCAGTATTTAAAGCAAAAAGGTTGGCTTTAAATGCCGCAGTAAGGTATTAAGGAGGATAAAAATGAAAAGAAACCACTTAATCATCATTTCAGCCGCTTTGGCTGCCGCACTTGCCGTAAGCGGCTGCGGAAGCAAAAAGGGTGGCGGTCAAATGCCGTCGGGCGCAGCGGGCATGCAGCAGGAAACAAGCGTTACCGTAGAAACAGAAACAGCCCAAAAAGAAAATATTGAGGAAACAAGCAAGTTTTTGGGTACTGCCAAGGCACAGACCACCATAAGCGTTGTTGCCAAAAACACAGGACTAAAGGTAACAAGCAAAAATTTTGATGTGGGAGATACGGTAGCAGAGGGTGATGTGCTGTGCGTGCTTGATACAACTGACGCTCAAAGCAACATGGCTATGGGAGAGGCATCTGTGGCAAGCGCTCAGGCAAATGTAAAAAGCGCACAGACAAACCTTAAAAATGTAAACGGTTCGTCAACACAAACGCAGATAAATAATGCCCAGAATAGCGTTACAACAACAAAAATGGCATACGAAACGGCAAAAAGCGAATATGATGTAGGCTCTGACCTTTACAAAATAGGTGGAATTTCAGAATTTGAATATACAAGCCTTAAAAATACATATGAAACGGCAAAGCTGAATTATGAAACAGCACAGCATGATTATGATGTGCTTGTAAACCAGACCATAGGAGAAAACAAGGAAAATGCCGAAAACAGCTTGCAGACGGCACAGGCACAGCTTCAGTCGGCACAGGCGCAGATGGCAAATTATCAAAGAACGCTTTCCGACTGCACAATAACAAGCCCTATAAGCGGCGTAGTTTTAAGCTGTGAGGCGCAGCAGGGCGAGGTGCTTACAACCAATATACCTTATGTAATTATAGATGACAGCGTTATAAAAATTGAGGTTGGCGTAAGCCAGCAGCTTGCCGCCACACTTAAAAAAGGCGATAAAGCCGATATTGAAATTTCATCCATAAGCAAGGAATTTACGGGAGAAATTACAAAGGTTGCTCCGGGCGCCGAAAGTGACGGAACATATATGATTGAAGTTGAGGTTGACAACAGCGACAGAAGCATAAAAGACGGCATGAGCGCCGAGGTAACATTTATCAAAAATCAGAGCAGCAGCAATATTGTTGTTGACAGAAACGCCGTACTTGAAAACAGCGGAGAAAAATATGTGTTTATAAACAAAGACGGAAAGGCGGAAAAGGCTGTTGTTGAAACAGGCATAGACAACGGAGTTAGAATAGAAATTACAAGCGGACTTACGGTGGGCGACGAGGTGGTTGTAAACGGAAACGCCTACCTTAAGGAGGGCGATACCCTTAACATAGTAACAGGCAATGAAACGGCGGAGGACGCCATGAATATGTCAAATACAGCCCCAAAAGAGGGAGATATGCCCCAAGGTGATATGCCAAAGGGAAACAGACCTGAGGCAAAGGGGGAATAAAGCATGATTTCTAAAATTTGCATCAAAAGACCTGTTACAACGGCAATGATGATTATTCTTGTGCTGTTGGGCGGTCTGCTTTCCTACAGCAAGCTTGAAATGGCGTATATGCCCTCAACGGATATGCCAATGATGGCTGTTATGACAAACTATTCCGGCGTAGGCCCCGAGGAAATAGAAAGCCTTATTACAGAGCCTATTGAGCAGCAGCTTTCAACGCTTACAGGCGTGGAGAGCATAACCTCAACCTCGTCTTTGGGAAGCTCAAGGGTTATGATAGAGTTTTCGGAGGGTACTGATTTGGATCAGAAAACCAATGATGTGCGCGATAAGCTGGACAGAATAACAAGAATGCTGCCCGATGACGCCGACGAGCCCACAATAATGAAAATGGACTCAAATCAGACGAGTGTAATGGTTTCAATTTCAAGTGCGGAATATACGCCGACAGCCTTATACACATTGATTGACAACGACATTTCAGATGATTTTGAAAGAATTGACGGCGTTGCCAGTGTTGACATTATGGGCGGCAATGAAGAAGAAATAAAGATAATTGTTGATAAAGACGCCCTAAATACCTTCGGCATAACCTTTGATACCATAAGGCAGTCAATTTCCTCCGAAAACACCAATGTTTCGGCAGGCGAGGCTCTTCAGGGCGACCAGTACCTTGATTTAAGAGCCGTGGGAGAATTTAAAAGCCTTGAGGAAATTAAAAATCTGCCTATAACCACAAAGGGCGGAACGGTAATTTCACTTAAGGAGGTTGCTGAGGTTGTTCAGGTGGAAAAGGAAAGGGAAATGCTTTCCTTAATAAACGGCAGTGAGGGCATTATGATGTCCCTTACAAAGGAATCAGACGCCAACATAGTTACGGTTTCAGACAGCATAACGGAAACCATAAATTCCCTTAAACAGCAGTATCCTGAGCTTAATATAGAAATGATGACAACAACATCGGACTATATTAAAACCTCCATCAACAACGTAATTTCAACAGGCTTTCAGGCGGCTGCCATAGCCGTAATTATAATATTTTTGTTCCTTGGCGACTGGAGAAACTCTCTTGTAATAGGAATATCAATACCTACATCAATTATGGCAACACTTGTTATGATGTATCTTTGCGGTATGACCATGAACACCATATCCATGGGCGGTATAGTTATTGGTATAGGTATGCTGGTTGACAACTCGGTTGTTGTTTTGGAAAACATAAGCAGCTACTATAACCGAGGGTATTCTCCTGAGGACGCCGCCTATGAGGGAACACAGGAGGTGGCAATGGCAATAGTTGCCTCAACGCTTACATCTGTGGCGGTTTTTGCGCCTCTCGCCTTTGTGTCGGGCATGATAGGCGCTATGCTTAAGGACGTTGCAATGACAATATGCTTTGCGCTTACGGCGTCTATTGTGGTTGCCCTTACATTTGTGCCTATGGCATGCGCAAAGCTTTTAAGCAATGAAAAACGCAGAAGAAGAGTGCTGAGAATACCTGTGCTTACAGTAATAAAAAATAAATGGCTCGGTTTTCTTGCCTTTATAGACCATATTTACGGAAATGCCATTAAACGCTGCTTAAAGCACAGAAAGCTTATATTTATTGCGGTTATAGCGCTTTTTGCCGCAAGCCTTTGCACAATACCTTTTATGGGCACAGACCTTATGCAAAGCAGTGATGAGGGCGCCTTCAGCGTTTCAATATCCTTCCCTGACGGAACGGTGTATGAAAAAACAGAGGAAACTTTGTACAGAGCCCTGGATTTGATTGGCGAGATACCCGAAAGCGAAAGCATGTATGCCATGGTGCGGGGCAGCGGCAGCGCACAGCTTACATATAACCTTGTAGACAGCGATAAGAGAGCAAGAAGTACAGCGGAAATTGTTTCCGAGGTAAAGCAGAAGCTCAGCGTAATTGCGGGAGCCGAAATTAATGTTTCGGAATCTTCAATGGCAAGAGGTTCCATGGGCGGAAACAGCAACCTCAGCATAAAAATTAAGGGCGACGACATGGATACCCTTTATGAAATAAGCGATGAATTGGTAAGCATTATAAGCTCTATGGAGGGCGCGGAGGACGTAACAAGCTCTCTTGACGATTCCTTGGCACAGGGCAACATTGTTGTTAACAGAACAAAAGCGGCAAAATACGGAGTAAGCACCACAAGCATTGCAAGTGCCATAAATACAGCCATAAGCGGCTCAACGGTTTCAACTCTTAAACAGGACGGAACTGAAATTGACATAATAATTCAGTATCCTGAGGACGAATATAAATATGTGCCTGATATTGAAAACATACTTGTAAGCACAAGCTCAGGCTCAAAAATACCTGTTTCAGAGGTGGCAGACATTGTAATAGGCGAAAGCGCCACAAGCATAAACCGCGAGGATATGCAGACATACTTCTCTATTTCGGGCAATTTCCCTAACCTTCAGACAAGCGAGGTTCAGCAGCTTATTACCCAAAGGCTTAACGATTATATATTCCCCGAGGGCTACAGCTACGAGTTTGGCGGACGTATGGAAATGATGAACAATATGATGAGCAATCTTAAAACGGTTATAATAGTTGCCGTACTGCTGGTTTATATAGTTATGGCAAGCCAGTTTGAATCGCTTATATATCCGTTTATGATTATGTTTACAATGCCTATTGCTGTAACAGGCGGTATATTCGGTCTTTTTATAACAGGAAAATCAATAGACATGTATGCCATGATGGGCTTTGTAATGCTTATAGGTTTGGTTGTTAACAACGCCATAGTTTTGGTAGACTATACAAATCAGCTTAGGGAAAAAAGCAATATGGGCTGTGATGAGGCACTTTGTATTGCCG
>Ga0129308_1001761_pt1 | contig 20894 bp, 20 predicted proteins | sample L827metagenome_FD_94440 | JGI IMG/M metagenome (GOLD analysis project Ga0129308, IMG submission 94440) | Ring-tailed lemur group fecal microbial communities from Wisconsin, USA - L827 metagenome | ecosystem: Host-associated > Mammals > Digestive system > Large intestine > Fecal | place: USA... | reverse complement strand
TAACTCTTTAAATACTATCTTAGCCATTGCTATTGGTTTTGTTTTTTGCAACGGTAAGATACTGCTTTTTACCGAAATAAACAATAGCAAAAGGGGCTATCCGACTTTTTGGACAGCCCCTTTTCAAATATAGTCAAAAACTGATTAAAAATCAGTCCCCAGTTCCATATGGGTTGATACCATTTTTTCTCAATCTCGCTAATAGCCAGATAAACAGACTTTTTAAGAGCTTCATCATTAGGGAATGAAAGCTTGTTTTTAGTGTATTTGCGGATCTTCCCGTTCAGATTCTCTATAAGATTAGTCGTATAGATGATTTTTCTTATTTCAACGGGGAAATCAAAGAAAGAGGTCAGCTCATCCCAATTAGCCCGCCAAGAACGGATAGCGTATGGATATTTTGCTCCCCATTTTTGCTCAAACATATCCAGTTCCAGTAAAGCAGCCTCTTTGGTGGGAGCATTATAAATATTCTTTAAATCAGCGGTAAACTCTTTTTTCTCCTTCCAGACAACGTATTTACACGAGTTACGGATCTGATGCACAACACTGATTTGAGTGGTTGAATCAGGGAAAACACTTTTGATCGTTCCCGTGAAACCATTCAGGTTGTCAGTGACAGTTATTAATATATCCTCTACTCCACGAGCTTTTAAATCAGTGAGAACACCCATCGGGGAAAGAGGCACTTTCGGTTTTACCTACCCACATACCCAATACCTCTTTTATACCTTCCTTGTTAAGACCGACACACAGGTAAACGGTCTTGTTAACCACTTTGCCATTCTCCCGAACCTTAAAGACTATACCGTCCATCCACACGATCAAATAAAGACTCTCCAATGGCCGATTCTGCCATTCTCCAGCGGCTTGGGTGACTTTACTCGTTATGATGGATATAGCCGATGTAGACAGGGTTATTCCATAGATTTCTTTCATTTCCTCTTCTATATCTGAAACACTCATACCTTTGGCATACAGCGATATGACCAGCTTCTCTATTGAAAGACCACGAGACTGATGTTTGGGTACTATCACCGGTTCAAACTCTCCCTGGCGGTCACGAGGTATTTCTATATAAGATTCACCATACTCGGTTTGAATCTTTTTAGGGTATTTGCCGTTGCGAGAGTTGCCGGTATTTATACCTGAGGCTGAATGTTTTTCATATCCTAAATGAGCATCCATCTCACCTTCAAGCATTTGTTCAAGGACTCGACTGTGAAGAGTCGTTAGAAACTTACTTACGTCTTCTTCGCTTTTAAATTGACTTAAGAACTCCTTGCTCAATAATTCTTTGGGAATCTCCATAAAATTTACATTTTTCAAATTTAATAAATAAAAAAAACTACAAGTAACAATACCTGTAGTTTTTCATTTACACAATTTTATGGACAGTGTCCAGCCAGAGTAGGTATGGCTATGCGTCCGTTAATACTGCTGAGACGAGCTTCTGAGTCCTTAAGCTTTTGTTCTATGTTACGAACGAAGCTGTCAGTTGTAGTTTCAAGGTGTTTTACTGTTTTTCTTTCAGCCTGAATCCGAGTCCCAAGCTCAACATATTCCTTAAAAGCAGGTATTCCATCGAGGTAAGTTTTAACTTGTTCTTTTGCAACAATAACATTGTGATTCAAAGTCGCGAGCCCCATGAGATTGTCGTCGATTTTATGCAACATGTTTAAAAATATTCTCAACTCTTCGCCAGTAAGCGTAACTGTGCCATCAGCATTGTTCTCAATTTTTGCTGGCTCTTGTTCCAGTTTAGAAAGGTTTACTCTCTTTCCCATAATCTTATCGTTTTAATCCGTTTTTACTCTTGATGCCTAACTTACGGCCAGCCATGCGTGCGCAACGACGTGCCCAATTAAGATCATCCTCATTCTTATCTCTCCAAGGAAGGTCGCTCTTGGTTCCACCACCTCCACCAGTTACAGCTACTTCATCACCACCAATAAGCCCGATAAAGATTGCCACAGCCATTTGAGTAAGCTCGTTGCAGTTTGCAACAGTCCTATAATCGAACTCATCATTGAACATATCAAGCATTTCACTTGGAATATAAAAGCGATGTTCCTCTCCGTTATGTGTAAGTTCATAAGCATCACTGCCTGGTTTATATTGAGTATATTCAGCGAATTTTTTTGGTTGCTCAGATATTTGATTTGTCGTTGCACTTTGGGGTGTTTCACGAACAAAGGCTCCAGCCTGATAATGTAGCTTAGTCCAGGTGCGTTCCAACTTCCCAGCTGTTAGGTTACGCCCGACACCAATATCGGAAGCTTTGTACTTGGTATGACCTTTCATGAGTGAATAACCCCTTAATATGCCATCCTTGTCTATGAGTTCGTTCACCTTGTAGCCCTTCTGGCTTATGCCGTTTTTATAGTCCTCCCACGACCACTTTGGCATAGCTTTCAAAACAGAGTAGCAGTCACTGTTTACCTGCTGTTTGTTTATATTGCGAACTTGAGCAGCAGTAATCCAACCACGGCTGATAGCCACTCGTTCAGCAGCCTTTTGTGCTCGCTCGTGAATCATGGAATCATCGTTCGTTTTGCCATTCATATCTCTTCGGCAGACGTCAGCATGCAAATGATAGACTCCACTTTGAGAATCCTGATGTAGCCAAACGGTGTGGATACTATTAGCTATGTTAGTTTGTACTGGAACACCTTTCCCATTCTTGTCCGTAACCCTTGGCTTGTCAAACTCTCTGACAAAGTCTTGCCATAGCTTTAGCCAATCTTCTTCATTGAAATATTTCGTATTCTCACTTGACGGACTTATGCGAATGGTGATAACAGAGTTTTTTAGTTTCCTATATTGTCCCAAGTGAAGCTGCATTGCACTCCATATACCGTATGCGTCCATATTGGATGGCAAAAGGTTGTCGTGTATACTGAAAATCTTCTCAGGGTGTTTCTTATTATGGGACTCACCAGTGATGTATCGGAGGTCATTGACTCCGTATGAAACAGCTTTTGCTATGGCTATCATGACTCTTGTGGTTTAGGGTTAGACGGAATCACATTAGGAGCCTTGGCTTGGTCAAGTATCAGATTCAGGCGATCAACCATAGTGGTCACCTTATCAATCCAATTATTCATAAAAGCTACGTCGTTGAATATGGCCATGCGTTTCGATATACTGGCACCTTCAAGAGCGGATGTACAACGAAGGATGTCCACTCTAAGCATATTCAGATTTTGAAGTGCCGATATTTCCAGTTCTCCAAGTCTGGATTTAGGTTCATAATTGAGGGCACGAGCCAGCAGGTAATCGCTTACGGTCATACCCCTCTCCTTGGCCATTTCTTTTATCAGCTCTTTCTGTTGGGCTGTTACTTTAGCTCCGATGAAGGTATCTCTCTTGTCATCTGGAGATAGTAATGTCTTTGATATTTTCTCTTTCATATTAGTTGCTTATTTAAGTGCAAGCTTGCGAGCACTGCACCTGTGAAGCATTGAGCAGGCAAGAGTGTCAAGGAGGTAATCTCAATTCATTGAGGTTATACCTTGGCATATCTTGCTAACAGATTCCTGTTAGACCCTGCGATCATGCTTATACAGCTTTGATTAATAATTACGATTTCTGTTGGATAGGGGATTATACAGACCGACATATTGCTATTCATAATCAAGCAACTACGCTTTATTGCCTGTATATATGCCCCTTGAATAAAGTAAAGTGAATGTCAGTAAACAAAATCAGGCTTATAGATATACAGCTTTCCCTCTTTGACTACCATCCGTTTGTTGCGTAGATATTTAGCTAAGGCAACAGCTTTATTGTAATTCAGTTTTACACCCTGGCTTTGATATCCCTCTTGCAACTTGGCTAGGAAGTCCTCATAACTGCCAATGTTCCCATCTTTGAATGAGACCTCCAGCGAACATCGGTGTACACTCTCAGTAATATCAAAATGAGGGTCGAATGCTGGCTTCTTCGGTCTGCCTGGACCTTTCTCTGTTGGCGAATAGTCCTCTACAAGTTCTGGAAGAATGTCCTCATTGATACAAAAGGCAAATGGTTCAAAGTCTTTGTCTCGGCTGAGTACTGATTCGACTACGCTGATGGATTTATCATCTTTATCAACCAATGCTTCGATAATTGCCACACGTGTGTTCGGATCATACTTGCGAAGTGCAACCATCAGAAGGTTCTCAGGATCGGCATCACCAGGAAGATAGAGCAATTTGGTTATACGTTTCAGTACCTTCTGACAATGTATCTGACCTTGCTCTGTATCGAAATAAAGAATGAAGCGTTTGTCCGCTGGAAACTCTGCGCGATAATGAAGCACAGATCCGTTTGACAAGGAAGCTGCAATCATCGCTGATACATTGAACGTCTTTTTACTCTTAGCCTTTCCAATGGATACACTGAAATTACCAAGTGTGCCTAGAACAGAGTCACCCACCTTTAGCACTTCAGGAGCCTTGATATAGGTTTGCGCAAGGCTGATAGTCGATTCAGTCAAATAGGCTTGCAGTTCTTCAGGAGTCAATATCGCTCTCTTATCCATCGTCTAAAAATTTAGAGGTTCAGGTCTGCGACGGATGGAAGCACGCATAGCAGCATGTTCCTCTTCAACACTTTTGAGAACTTCGGTTTTTCTTCCAGCCTCCAGCCACTTATCAAGTTCGTCACGGTAGACAAGGATGCGTTTACCTTGTTTGACCACAGGTAGTTTACCAAACTTTACCTTGTAATAGAAGGCCGACTTGGTAATGCCACCTAAGTATGCGCATGCTTCCTCTCTACTCATAGGTACATGCGTGTTCTCTTTCTTTTGAATGGGATTGGCAAAATGCTTCTCCATCATGGATTCCAGACTTGCGATTTTCTCGCACAACTGACTTACTACATTCGGTAAGTCGTTGAAAGTAATGTTATTATTCGGCATAATTTAAACTGTTAATGATTAAACATGCCGCAAACCAATACAATGGAAATACGCAGAAATCTGTCAGCAAAAAGTAATTATCCGAATAGAGCGAAATAATTTCAGTTGGTGATCTATGCAGCCTCCATCATCATACATTTGAAGCGATAATCGCCTTTTTCGGGTACATCTATCTTGATTCTTGATGCTACGTTATCACGAAGATTCTTTTCAAGATACTCAACGGTAGCTTCTCTTAGTTCGTATGGGAATAGTGATTTTATAAAAATGGCTCTTTCTTTATGACTAATGCCTAATCTCTGACCTATATTCCAAGCATAATGGCGTAGGTCTGGTGATTTAAGAGGATTATCTATTTTAGAGCGAATAGAAACGTACTTATCTGTCTCGCCACATGACAGGTAATTGATATTCTCAAGCAGAGTAGCCAGATCCTCTTTATTCAAGAATTCGGGCATAATTGCCACGGTGTATTCTCGTATTGCATTCATAATCTCTATGCGTCTCTCTCTGGTTTTACGTTCATTGGCTTCTATGGCCTCTTCATAGCTATCGAGAATGTTAGCCTTAGGAGTAGCTGATTGCACACCGCCATTATTTTCAAGGTTGATGGTAATATTTATAGGTTGAGTTACGGACTCTTCCTTCTTTTGAATCGTATCTTCAGCAACTTCTTCTTCAACAGGAATTTCTTCTGTAGGTACAATAGCAACAGGCTCCTGGGTGGCGCCACTATGCTGGAATCCTAGCTCAAGAAGAACCTTTTTGAATACTCTGTTCAAGATGTCACAAGTGATGATGGAAACAACGGTGAGTAATACAACGGGTGTTGAATAGTCCATGATATTGACCTGATGATTCATGAACAGATAGCTGCTGATAATAGTGAAAGCAACAGTGAAAAGAGAAAGTATGAAACACAACTTTCGAGATGGAATTTGAGTAGAAGAATTCATAATCTGAGTAAATTTTACATTGTTACTGTCTCAAAATTATATGCTCTATTCCAATACGTTGCAATTAGTTGCAGTAAATCGTTCAAAATATGATGAAAAAATCCCTCAGAGTATGATTTGTTTTAAATAATCATACTTTGAGGGGTAAAACAGGGATTTTATAGAGTTTACTCAGCTCTCTTCAGGGTAATCTTTTTGCTGGCTTCAAGTTTGTTCTTATCCACCACCTTTACATATCTTTGAGTAGTGGTAATTGACTTATGAGCCATCATGCTACGGATGGTATTCGGGTCTGTACCGGCAGCCGCTTGAAGGGTCGCGAATGTTCTACGATATGAGTGGAAGGTTATGTTCTTTCTGATGCCAGCCGAACTAATCCATTTCTTCATAGGGAACTGAGTCCAGCTTATCTTTAAGCCTTTGAACACAATACCTCTTTTCTCTGGATCATAACCAATTAATTCCAATGCTTCCTCGCCAATAGGAATAATATCTTCTGATTTGCTCTTCTGAGTAATGATATGTACACACTTACCGCCAGCAGAATAGTCAACTATATCTTCCCATCTAAGTGCTATTATATCACTTCGTCTCAGGCTTGTCAGACAAGAGAATAGCGATGCGGTCTTTAGTAGGGGAATCTCACAAGGCGTTTCAGCCAAAGTATATAACTCTTCAACAGAGAGGTAGTCCTTAATTACATCGTCGGTCTCAATCTTATCAAGGAAGTCATTGAGATTCTCCTTAATCAACTTATTGCGATACAATATCTTAAGGAAGCCACGAAAAGTTGACCAGCAACCTGATGCTGAGTTCTTTGACACCTTTGCATTGCGTCTTAACTGCTTGGCTTTGAGAAGATATTCCCTGAAACCATTACATAATTCAAGGGTGATATCCTCGAAGGTACACTTGCCTTTTACATAATTGCAGAAGTGTAGATATACAAACTCCTATTTCGGATCATGCTTGGCAAGTTGTTTCTTATAGTATGCCAGGAAATCACCTTTGAAGCGGTCCTTATCAAAGAAATCATACTTGTCGTTTACTACCGATGCGTAAATACGACAACGAATAGCTTCGGCTTTCTCGGTCATCTGTGCATTGAAATCTCTCTCGCGTTGATTCTTGGGGTTAGCATAGATTTGGATGTCAATGCTCTTGTGGCGATATACCTTCATAGTCTCTTTGTCACGATAACCAGGATAGAAATCCAAATAGAAACCCAACATGCCATGTTTTAGAACTCTTGTTCTCAATGTGATCGTTTTGCAATCCATAATTGTACTTTTTTAATTAAACAAAAATTATTTCTGAGGGCAAAAGTGAATAATGGAGATATGCAGATTCTTTTCAGTATAAACTAATTATCCATTTATCTTCAGTTTGTTGCAGATAGTCTATTTCCTTGCACCCATTACGTGGTCAAAGTCCACTTTCAGGAATCTCACGAAGCGACCTTTCTTCTCTCTTTTGATTTCATGGAATTGAAGAACACCATAAACGGAGTCACGAGATAGGTTATATTTCTTCATAGCTTCCTGAACTGTATAGTATTCCTCATAGCTTTCTTGCTCGGTGGACTTAGATAGGTCAAAATGTAGTTTGGAATAGAGTATCTGACCGTGCTCCTTCTTCGATGGAATGTTGTTGCGATAGACATGTGAGCGGATTGCAACACGGGTCATGCCGTACTTCTCCTGAATATCTTCGGGAGTGTACCATTCGGTCAATGCTTCATCTATGTTATATTTAGCAAATGCAGCATCAATGTGTTTCTTGCTGTAGTAGTTGAATTGACGAATCTTTACTTTGGGAATTTTGTTTTCTCTGGTATAGGTCCATATCCATTTCTGAGATACCTTATACTTTTCGGATATTTGCTCGGCAGTGTAGTAGTCCGCAATATTGAAGTCATCTTTAGGCATGATTCTCTCATAGGGCTTGCTCTTGAGCATTAACTCTATGTCGGCTCTACGAATGATAGATTTCTTTTCGCTGATTCGTGAAGCTCTAAGTTTGGATTCTTTTACCAGTTTATAGATGTACTGACGAGTAACACCCATTAGTTTTGCTGCTTGGGCAAAAGAGAAGAAATCTTGTCCCTCAGCTGCCTGTTTGGGCTGAAGTAACTCTTGTGATTTTCTCAACTCTCGTTTACGTTCTCTAATTCGTTCCTTGTATCCAAGGCTCGCACATCGGTGACTACAATAGCAGGTAGTTGTTTTCTTGGCAATAAAGGGTTTGCCACACCATTGACAAATTTTTCTTACTTCCATATTTTTCTCTTTTAAAAGGTTGTTTCGTCGCTTAATTTCGCCTCGATTTTGTCAATACACGTAAACCATTGTCAACACACGTAAACTAATGCCTTATAATGACATTGCGGTTTTCCCGTGAATTGTTTCGCGGTAGAAATTCGGTAGAAAAATATGGTGAATAACTGCACCCAACTGGACTTAGCTGGACTCATGGCAAATAAAAAAGTCGCTAAAAATCAGCGACTTCATTATAGTTGATTCTAAATAGTTACAGTTGATATACTTGCATCATTTCCCGATGCAGCATATTTACATCACTGATTATCAGTGACTATTCATTTTAATCGGTACAACCTCTGTTTTTACAAGTACACAGAATGTAGGGACAAATGCAAACCGTTGTATTTCATGGTTTTGCATATACGTGTTGTACCGCTTTCTTTCAGCCTTTTTGTAGAATGTCCGCTATCAGATTCAACGTGTTGAATGATAGGGAATTTCCGCATGGATGTTACAGAACGCTTGCTGAATACAAAGGTAGTGTTTTTCTTGGAATTTCTGCGGTTTGCAGTGAGATTTTTGCGTTCCGATTATTTAGGGTACTCGATTCGTTGGAAAAAGTGTAGCGAAACTGAATTATTCGCTTGGAAAAGTGTAAAACCATGTATGTGATACTTCTGTATAGTACGGATAAATTCTTATTAGACTACATTAAATAAGCGACAATTGTTTCCGATGCTTATGGTAATACAGGATTATGATATTCTGGATTGCTTGCTGAAACTTGCCTGTTACCATTCACATATATAACTTCTGGCACATATTCACCTTTGCTCTTCATATCTTCTTGAATGACTGCTAGATTATTTTTTATTTTTTCATAATTGTCATCTTCAACTATTATCATAAAAATACCGTCTGTGGCTCTTTCTGCTCTAATATAGGCCGCAAGTTGTGAACGATAACCATGATATAAGTTTTGATTTGAAGACCTTTTTATTTCAATTATAGTATTTGCTTTTGTTCCTCGTGTTATATGAAAATCTATTTCACCTACCCCTGGATTATCCTCACGAGTTATTGCAATATCAAAACCTCCAGCCGTTCTATATGTGTCTGCAACCGTATAAAGTAACATCTGCCAATCAGTTTCATCAGGCGTTCTATTTTTACGATAAAATACTTCTGATAAACGATTGTCTTCTACAAGATGTTTAAACTGTTTACATATAGCCATTGTAAATTCATAAACTTTATTTTGAGTATTCACATCTGTTGAACAGATAAAATCGAATGGAAATTTTTCAAGAATTTCTTCCATTAGAATATCCAAATATTGTTCTTTTGCGTCAGTACCGAAATCATAAGCTACTCCTGTTAATCCTTTATAAAAAGAGATAGCTGCATCATAGCATTCTTTGTTGTTCAGAATAATATGTTTCCAGTCAGGTTTCTTGTATTCTTTATATTCTTTCCAAGATATGCCAATAATCTTAGCTACTTTTCTCTTTAATTCAGTATTGTAACGGCACACATCATCAATTTCGTCATAATCACGGGCAACAGGTAAATCTGTTAGCAAACACATAGGTATAAAATGTACAGGTTTCCTTTTATAGAAAGGCACATTGAAATATTCTCCTAAGCAGGCATATCTTTTAGTGGGTATATTTAGCTCTTTTGCAACACGTTGAGTATATAAAAGAATATTCTTTTGAAGTATTGACAGAGTCATATCACTGATTCTGTCTGCACCCATATTATCTTCAATAAGTTGCATTAAACAGAATATTTCAGGCTCGATTAAACCTGCAGAAATAATTTCATAAGCACTATTTGCCAATTGAATAGATAGTGCTCCACTAATACCACGCCCACGAGTATTACCAGTAGAATAACCTAATCCAGTATTGGGAATTTCGCTTAAGGTAAAACGTTTTACTATCTGTTTGAAAAATCTGTCTGATGTATCTGTTTTTTTTACGAATTTGGCGAGTGGAATAAAGTCTTTAAAGTATTGAAGGAATTCATCATATGCATTTTGAAACTCAGGAATTTTACAACCTTTTAGCAATAAAGGGTCAATATGAAGTAAAGAATCCTTGTCTAGATATCCATTATATACACCTTTAAATATGAAATCTTTATGCTCAACATGAAAATATTTGCTATAATGTATTGCCATATATGTGTAGTTTTAAACTAAACGTTCGATTTGTAATTCATTATATTTGTCAAACAATCCTTTCTCTTTCCACAATTTGATTTCCTTATCAAAATCAGAAAGATATTCTTTATCTTGAATTAAGCGGAATTTGTCGTATTCAGCGTATGCTTTTTCTTTTGCTTGTTCCGTAGAAATAGTTCCGGCATCATTCAAGGTGTCATATTTGTATAAAGTCAAGAATTCATCCAATTGCTTTTTCCAATCTGTCATTGTGGTAATAATCTGCCGTTCTGCACGAAGTTCTGCAAAGTCAAGGAATGCAGTTGATAGACGATTTAAGGCATAGACTTCCTTGTCGGACAAGTAGTTTTTAGCAACTATTGTGTCTGACTTTTGAACTCTGCCATCAGGTGCATTATTCCAAGTGGTAAGCCTCATGTGAGGCATTTCGGCATCTGCTCTTGAATATACGATTTCGGCTGCCGTTTGATGTGTGACAGCCCAATGCATCATATTCTGTACCATCTTGAAGAACAGTTGGGTCGTTTCAGATTTGGAATCATAATCGGCACTACATTCAGCATATACATCAGTGATTTTCTGATAATATCGGCGTTCCGAAGCCCGTATTTCTCGGATGCGTTCTAATAAGTCGTCAAAATAGTCTTTGCCAAAATGTTTTCCTTGCTTCAATCGTTCATCATCTAACACGAATCCTTTGACTATCATTTCTTTTAGAACAGATGTTGCCCAAATTCTGAATTGAGTGGCTTGGTAACTGTTTACACGATAGCCTACGGCAATGATGGCATCCAGATTATAGAACAATGGAGTGCGTTCTACATCTCGTTCTCCTTCAGATTGAACTATCCCAATTTTTCGGATAGTTGCCTCTTTAGTAAGCTCTCCTGATTCGTAAATCTGCCCAAGATGATAATTTATAGTACGTACATCCACTCCAAACAAATCAGCCATACGTTTTTGTGACATCCAAAACGTTTCATTGTTGAAAATGACCTCAATACGTGTTTCTTCTTGCTTTGTTTTATAGAGTAAAATGTTGGATGATAGGCTATTGTTAAGTAATTCAGTAGTAGGTGTCTTCTGTCTGAAATGTTCTCTTGCCATTTGCACTTGTGGTTTCTTCCCATCAGCATTTTCCGCAATTATCAAACAAGCCATACGTGATAAATGTATATTCTCTACTTTTCGGTATGAGCCAGACCCTAACTTGACCATTTCAACCGTATGGTTAAAATGCTCGGTTGTATTAAGTCCTTTATGATTGGCTATCGCAATGGCTTTGCTTATTGTGCGTGTGAATTTTTGATAGGTGCTATAACCTAATGCAACGCACAAATCACGAGAAGTCCAATACTCTGAGCCGCTTTTATTTTGCTTTTTTATCTGCTCAAAATCAGAACGGATAGGGGATACGTCGTTTTCTTCCATCACCTTATTACATTTTAGAATTTCGAAAACTTACTTATATAAATCCGGTCTCAATTCCATATTATGCTTCTTGATAATTTTTTCCATAAGAGAGCCTTTCGGAACAATTTCATAGGAATAGGCTCTTTCAAATGCTTGTCGTCCGGCATCTGTTATAAGTCCTCGATCTTCAAGATTCATACAGCGTTCTTTATTTAGCTTAGTCCAATGGCTTCTTTTGCGACGAGGTGAAAGCCGTTGTGGAAGACGTCCGTCCGGTAATTTCTTTATAGTTGAATCAATCCACCCAAAACACAACGCTTCCTCAACGACCTCAATATATGGAATACATTCGTATGTGGGCTGTTTAGAGCGTGAAGTGATAATCCAACACTGTTTCGCTTGGTTGTGGTTAGCCTTCAGCCAATTCCTCAACTCGTTACGGTCTGTGAAGTCCAGTAGATTGATCATTTCCATTTTTGCCTCTTGCTTTTAACTCAATTGTTTTTGATGAATATGAGGTATAACTCATTTGGGTATTACCTTTTCTTGAATGCAAATATACGCTATTATCGAATATAATTCGCTATATTTGCACTATAAAATCGTATCAAAGAATGAAACTGAATAGAATAAAGACTGTATTGTCCGAAAAAGGTATCTCTCAGACATGGTTAGCTAAACAATTGGATAAGAGTTTCAGTATGGTAAATGCCTATGCTTGTAATAGGATTCAGCCTAATTTAGAGACCTTGCAACAGATTGCAGAGATATTGCAAGTGGATTTGAAAGATTTGATAACCGATAAAAAAGAACGGTTGAAATAGAACTTAATTAAGTTAGGAGGTTATATGTTCATTTGCACCTTATTGCAGATGTGCTGATAAACTTCCGATAATATACAATATTAAGAACATGACTCCTGAAGAAAAAGCAAGAATAAAAATAGACCAGTGGTTTGCTGATGCAGGTTGGGAAGTGGTTGATAGAGAAGACTACGAGCCGACTTGTACTGCTGTCGCCATAAGAGAAGGCTTGTTGAAAGGGAATCTTGAAGCTGACTATTTCTTATTTATTAACGGGAAAGCAGTGGGAATACTTGAAGCAAAACGAGAAGAAACAGACGCTTTTGCTTCAAAAGTTTGCGACCAAGCAACTTTATATGCAAGAAGTGTCCCTAATATCTATCAGGCATATCAAAAGCCATTGCCTTTTATCTTTACCTCAAATGGTAAAGAACTATACTTCTGTGATTTTCGTGAACAAGATTCATATTTCAGACAGATAATGGCAATCCCTACGCCACATGAGTTGGTCAAGAAATTGGGAATTGAAGATACATTTGCCGGACTACCTACATTGAAAAATAAAGGGCTTCGTGATTGTCAATATGAAGCGGTAACAGAACTTGAAAAGAGTTTCCGCAGTGGGCAAAATCGGGCATTGATGGTTCTTGCTACTGGTGCAGGTAAAACATATACAGCTTGTCTTGCTGCTTACCGGATGCTTTCTTATACACCGATGCGTAGAGTGTTGTTTCTCGTTGACCGAAATAATCTTGGAAAACAGGCGGAAGGAGAGTTTGGAACTTTCCGTTTGACGGAGAATGGTGATGCGTTCAATACTATCTTTACGGTTAATCGGCTTCGCTCTTCTTCTATTCCATCTGATAGTAATGTGGTTATTTCTACTATACAGCGTTTGTTCTCATTCTTGAAAGGAGAAAATATAGAAGATAATGAGGAGGATGACGACAACGAACCGATGGAAGAAGTAATCCTGCCACCTAATCCCAACTTACCACACGACTACTTTGATATGATTATCATAGACGAGTGTCACCGCTCCATTTATGGAAACTGGCGTAAGGTGCTGGAATATTTTGATACGGCACGATTGGTTGGTTTGACTGCAACGCCTATTCCTGAAACAATGGCGTTTTTCAATAACAATCGCATTGTCAATTACACCTTGGAAAAGAGTATCGTTGATGGTGTGAATGTGGATTGCCGGGTATATAGAATAAAAACACAAGTCACGGAAACCGGAGGGGCTATATTAGAGGGCGAGAAATTCAAGGAAGAAACGAGATATACAGGTGAGGTTAAGACAGTGAGTAGCAAAGAAACCAAAACCTATACAAATAAAGAACTTAATCGTAGTATCATCAATCCGGCACAGATAAAGTTAATCCTTTCTACTTATAGGGATGTGGTTTATACAGAATTGTTTAATGACCCGCAGCGTGAGCCGAATATGGATTATTTGCCTAAGACATTGATTTTTGCTCTTAATGAAGCTCACGCCACCAATATAGTACAAATAGCCAAAGAGGTATTTGGAAGAACAGACGACCGCTTTGTTCAGAAAATCACCTATTCGGCTGGTGATAGTAACGAACTGATACGGCAATTCCGCAATGACAAAGATTTCCGTATAGCCGTAACTTGTACTTTGGTTGCTACCGGAACGGATGTGAAACCGTTGGAAGTGGTAATGTTCATGCGTGATGTGGAATCATTACCTTTATACATTCAGATGAAAGGGCGTGGGGTGCGTACTATTGGTGATGAGCAATTGCGAAATGTTACTCCAAATGCCTTTAGTAAAGATTGTTTTTATTTGGTTGATGCGGTAGGCGTAACGGAACATGCGCAAACAGTGGCACCTATAGATGATGGTCCTACAACAAAAACGATTACTCTAAAGGAGTTGTTAGAACGTATTAGTCATGGCTATATACCAGACGAGTATCTCAAACGACTTGCGGCAACGCTTGCCAGAATATATAATAAGGCGGACAATGCGCAACAAAATGAGTTTATACGATTAGCTCACGATGATATGAAGGAACTTTCTGCCAGAATATACGATGCGCTTGAAAAAGGTACGCTTCCTCCTTTTGTTGGCACAGATGAACCTAATAATGAACGTAAGGGTTTGGTGTCACCTCTAGCCAACCATGCCGATGCACGAAGATATTTGCTTATACTTGCAGCCGGATTTGTCAATACGCTAATGCCCGGAGAAGATACGCTTATCTCAAAAGGTTTTTCCATTGAAGACGCTAAAAACACAACGGAGGCATTTGAAGAATTTTGCAAAGAGAATGCGGATGAAATAGAAGCTCTTCGCATCATCTATAATAATGAAGGAGAACCGATAACTTATTCAATGCTGAAAGATTTGGAGAATAAACTTAGAATGGCAAACAACCATTTTATCCCTAAACAAATTTGGAACTCGTATGCCATTCTTTCTCCAAACAAGGTAAAGCGTTCTACTACTAAAGAAGAGAGCGATGCTTTGACCAATATCATACAACTGGTACGCTTTGCTTTCCACCAAATCGAGAGACTGGACAGTGTAGTCACCACATCCAAACAATATTTTAACTTGTGGTTGGGACAAACCCAGCGTGAAATAACCGACAAGCAGCGTGAAGTTATCAGTCGTATAGTGGATTATATCGCTTCCAACGGAGCTTGTACTGTCAGAGATATTCGTGAAGATGATGCGACCCATGCGGCTCAAATGATTCGAGCGTTTGGTAATATGCAAAAAGCAGACGAAGCGCTTCATTCACTTTACACATTTGTAGTTTTAAGAAAAGCAGCATAAGAAAATGGCAACAAATAATACAACAGAGCAATCGCTCACTAAAAAAGTATGGAATCTGGCAACCACTCTTGCCGGACAAGGTATCGGGTTTACAGATTATATCACCCAACTGACCTATCTCTTATTCTTGAAGATGGATGCTGAGAATGTAGAAATGTTCGGAGAGGAATCAGCTATCCCAACTGGTTATCAGTGGGCAGATTTGATTGCTCTTGATGGTTTGGATTTGGTGAAGCAATACGAAGAGACACTTAAACTGCTTAGTGAGCAGGATAATCTGATAGGTACGATTTATACGAAGGCACAGAATAAGATAGACAAGCCTGTTTATCTGAAAAAAGTCATCACCATGATTGATGAAGAGCAATGGCTCATCATGGACGGTGATGTGAAAGGTGCTATCTACGAAAGCATTCTTGAAAAGAACGGGCAAGATAAGAAAAGCGGTGCCGGACAATATTTCACACCTCGCCCACTGATTCAGGCAATGGTGGATTGCATCAATCCGCAAATAGGCGAAACCGTTTGCGACCCTGCTTGTGGTACAGGCGGTTTCCTGCTTGCTGCTTACGATTATATGAAAGGGCAGTCTGCAAGTAAAGAAAAACGTGATTTTTTGCGTGACAAAGCTTTGCATGGTGTGGACAATACGCCTTTGGTCGTAACACTTGCTTCCATGAATCTTTATTTGCATGGCATTGGCACAGACCGCAGTCCTATTGTGTGTGAGGATTCTTTGGAAAAAGAGCCTTCTACGCTTGTGGATGTAATACTTGCCAATCCTCCTTTCGGTACTCGCCCGGCTGGTTCTGTGGACATCAACCGCCCAGATTTCTATGTCGAGACCAAGAATAACCAGTTGAACTTCCTCCAGCACATGATGCTTATGCTCAAAACCGGAGGACGTGCTGCTGTGGTACTTCCTGATAATGTCCTTTTTGAAGCCGGAGCAGGTGAAACTATTCGCAAACGCCTGTTGCAAGATTTCAATCTACATACTATCTTGCGTTTGCCAACAGGTATTTTCTATGCTCAAGGTGTGAAAGCTAACGTGTTGTTTTTCAGTAAAGGACAACCAACAAAAGAAATATGGTTTTACGATTACCGTACCGATGTAAAACACACGCTTGCCACCAATAAACTGGAACGCCGTCATTTGGATGATTTTGTTTCCTGTTATAATAACCGAAAAGAGACCTACGATGCCGAAAATAATCCGCAAGGGCGTTGGCGCAAATACCCGATAGAAAATATACTGGTACGTGACAAGACAAGTCTTGACATCACTTGGATAAAGCAAGGTGGTGAAGCAGACAACCGTTCACTGGCGGAACTGATGGCAGACATCAAGGATAAAAGCCTAACAATAAGTTCGGCTGTAGCTGAACTTGAAAAATTGCTCGCAAACATAAATGAAGATTGAGCGTATGGAGAACAATAAGGTAGCCATATCAATGGAGCAACAGTTTGGAGAAGTCATAGACATCATTCTCCAACATAAAGGTCGTGCATTAAAAGCTGTAAACAATGAACTGTTGTTCACGGCTTGGCATGTAGGTGGGTATGTATCAGCCAAATTAAAAAGTGAGGAATGGGGTAGTAAGGTTGTAACGCAGTTGTCCGAATATATCCGCTCTCAGCGACCGGATATCAAAGGCTATAGCCGGAGAAGTATTTACAATATGGTGATGTTTTATGATGAATATTCATCGGAAACATTCACTTCAACTGTAGAGAAGTATCTGAACTCTGAATTTGTGCAGCCAAAAACTGCACAAATAGAAACAAGCCAGCCAACACAAGAGATGGCTGTAATTGTGCAGCCAGCATCTGCACAAATTGTCCATTCAATATTAGGACAAATGCCCAAGATATTGGAGTTGACCACATTAACCAATCATATAGAGATTCTTTGCCGATGCAAAAGCAATGAAGAACGGATGTTCTACATACTCTATGCCAATAAAGAACATTTAGTGAAGCGGGAACTTCAGCGTTGCATTTCCAATCAAACATATACAGCTCTGTTGAGCAGCAAGGACAATATGTCAAAAGGATTACTCAATGCTTACCCCAATTCCCCTATAATGTTCAAAGACACATTGTTTGTCGATTTCCTGAACTTGCCCAAAAAACATAGCGAATCCAAACTAAGAAAAGGCTTGGTAGAACACATGAAGCAGTTCATTCTTGAACTTGGTAAGGATTTCATCTTTATGGATCAAGAATACCGCTTCAATATCGGCGCATCCTCCTTTAAGGCTGACTTGCTGTTCTTCCATCGTGGATTACAGGCATTGGTAGCTGTGGAACTGAAAAAGAAAAAATTTCATCCGCGCGACCTCGGTCAGTTGGAATTTTATTTGGAAGCACTCGATAGGGATGTAAAGCGTTCCAATGAGAACCCCTCTATTGGCATTATCCTTTGTCCAGAAGCAGATAAGGTGGTAGTGGAATATGCCATGAGCAGAAGCATGAGTCCTACGATGATAGCAGAATACAAACGCATCCTCATTCCACAAGAGCGAATGCAACAACAACTAAATGAATTTTGCAACCTTTTCTTAGATAAAGACTAATTGGTATGGATACAAAGAAATTACGTCAAAAGATACTCGACCTTGCTATTCGTGGCAAACTCGTACCGCAAGACCCAAACGATGAGCCTGCATCTGTTCTCCTTGAGCGAATTAAGGTTGAAAAAGAGCGGTTGATAAAAGAGGGGAAAATCAAAAAGAGCAAGAAGTCGGCAAAAACTTCCGATACGCCCCATTATGGGAATGTATTACCAGATGGATGGCGTTTGTCCACTTTGGGTGAGGTGTTTACGCTTCAAGCAGGAAAAAACATAACAGCAAAAGATATTAAAGATATCGCCACAGAATTACATCCTTACAAATGTTATGGTGGCAATGGCGTTAGGGGATTTGTTGCATCGTATAACAGAGAAGGAGATTTCCCAATCATCGGAAGGCAAGGAGCACTTTGTGGAAACATCAATATTGCTAAAGGAAAGTTTTATGCAACAGAACATGCTGTTGTTGTGGAAAGATATTGTGATGTAGATTTAATGTGGACGTATTACACACTGACAGCGTTAAACTTAAATCAATATGCCACTGCTACTGCCCAACCTGGACTTTCTGTTGCTGTTATCAATGATGTCTGTATTCCGATACCTCCACAAAAAGAGCAAGAGAGAATATCAAAAGAAATGGAGCGTTGGTTTGCTTTTATTGACCAAATAGAACAAAGTAAAGCTGACTTGCAGACAGCAATCAAGCAAGCTAAGAGCAAAATCCTTGACCTCGCAATTCATGGTAAACTCATACCACAAGACCCGAACGATGAACCAGCCATCGAACTGTTAAAGCGCATAAATCCCGACTTCACACCTTGTGATAACGGGCATTATCCCAATGAATGGCAACAAACGATTTTGGGAGAACTTTTTTATCATAATACAGGTAAAGCTCTTAATTCCTCCAATAAAGAAGGAGTAATGAGAAATTATTTGACTACTTCAAATGTGTATTGGAATAAATTTGATTTTACAGTGATAAAGCAAATGCCATTCAAAGATAGCGAATTGGATAAATGCACTGTAACAAAAGGAGATTTACTTGTGTGTGAAGGTGGAGATATTGGACGGTCTGCTATTTGGAACTATGATTACGACATTTGTATTCAAAATCATATCCATAGGCTTCGCCCAAAGATAGATTTATGTGTGCCATTTTATTACTACGCATTAGCATACTTGAAAGAAAACAATTTGATAGGAGGAAAAGGTATTGGATTACTTGGTCTATCATCTAACGCCTTACATAAAATTGAAATGCCTTTACCGCCTCTTGCAGAACAACAACGTATTGTTCAAAAGATAGAAGAACTGTTCTACGTTTTGGATAACATTCAAAATGCCTTAGAAGTGTAAACGAATACACTTCTAAGGGTTGGTGTGACTTTACCAGTTCACTACCTTATCCACAATTTTCTGCTGTTCACTGGCTGTTCTGCGAAGATAGATACGTGTGGTTTCTATGCTTTCATGCCCCATGAGGTCGGCAAGTAAAGCAAGGTCGTTAAAGCGGTCAAGGAAATTCTTGGCGAAACGATGACGGAATGAATGAGGATAAACAACCTCCTTGTTCATTCCGTATTTCCCGGCAAAATGTTTAAGCTGGGAAGCTATTCCACGGGTGGTAATGCGCTGCCCAAAGCGGTTTAGAAAGATATAGCCGGAAGTAAGTCCTATTTCTTTGAGCCATTTAGTTGCCTCTAAACGTAAGTTCTTCGGGATGTATAAACGACGTATTTTTCCTCCCTTGCTGTATAGATCAAGATGCCCGATTTGTATATGTTCCGCTTTGATATGGAGCAGTTCGCTGACACGTGCCCCTGTAGCAGCCATAAACCACACGATGAAATACCACTCATAGTAACCATCAGCTTTAAGTTGGGCTTTAAGGAATTTGTAATCGGCATCGCTAATTACATTTTCCAAGAAGTTCTTCTGTTGTACCTTTACAAACTTCACTTTTAGTTTTTCTTGTTTCGTAAATTCAAGATACTTGTTGATACCTTGCAGCCGAAGGTTCACCGTCTGTGGCTTGAAGTTCTCTACCAAATACCCTTTATATGCCAAGAGGTTCTTTTTGTTTACTTCCCCATAATGACTGAGAAAATACTGCACCGTCCACACATACGAGGTGACGGTGTTCTTAGCAAGATTAGTCTTTGCCAAATGATTTTTGAATTTTGTTACCATACTACATTGATTTAGAATGAATATGGTAATAATATAAAAGAACGTATCGGGCATTATGCGCAGTTGCCTGATGGATGGTGCGCTGTTGCACTCAAAGATTTATGCGAAAACATTAATGGATTGTGGAAAGGGAAGAAAGAACCATTTGTTAATGTGGGGGTTATACGCAATGCAAATTTCACCAAGGACTTTAAGTTGGATTATTCAAATATAGAGTATATTGATATTGAACAACGAACCTTTGCTAAACGTCATTTGGAAAATGGCGATTTGATTGTAGAAAAATCAGGTGGTAGTGATAATAATCCTGTTGGAAGAACAATTCTCTATGAAGGCAAAAGCGGTGTTTTTTCATTCAGTAATTTTACAATGGCATTAAGAACAAGGAATAGCGACATAGTATTAAGTAAATTCCTATACTATTATATTTTGGCAAAATATCAGAAAGGAGATATGAGATTAATGCAAACTCAAACTACGGGGTTGCGCAATCTGATTCTTGATAAATTTTTATCAATGCCTATACACTTACCTCCACTTTCAGAACAAAAGCGAATAATTGATAGAATAGAAACAATTTTCACCTCTTTAGATATGATAATGGGGAGTTTATAAGCTCTCCATTATCATATCCAATTTAGCAAATATGTTGTGAACTGCACAAGCAATCCGTTTTTGCTCATTTATTGGAGGAATGGCAATAATCATATTTTCGATGATATTTTTACTTACTCTTTGTTGCCCAACAACTCCATTAAAAGAGCCTACACATTGGCTTATG
>Ga0129308_1001760_pt1 | contig 20900 bp, 17 predicted proteins | sample L827metagenome_FD_94440 | JGI IMG/M metagenome (GOLD analysis project Ga0129308, IMG submission 94440) | Ring-tailed lemur group fecal microbial communities from Wisconsin, USA - L827 metagenome | ecosystem: Host-associated > Mammals > Digestive system > Large intestine > Fecal | place: USA... | reverse complement strand
TCCCAGATGGTTTCCCGGCCCGCTCCTGTGTCCAGGTGGCGGCGCTGCCAAAGGGCGCTCAGGTTGAAATCGAGCTGATTGCCAAAGCCTCTCATTAACGCCATTGGAGCCACGGGATCCCGTGGCTCCATTTCATAGCGGTCGCTCACACCTTTTTGGAGGAGACGTCTGTTTTTGGGAAAAACTTCTGTCTTTTTTCTCGTTCCCATGGTATCATGAAATCAGAAATTTGTAAATCTCGGGCCGCAAAATCTCTGCGGCCGGAAAGGACATCGTATGAAAATCGTAATTTTGGACGGCTATGTGGAGAATCCCGGCGATCTCAGTTGGGACGCCCTCGGCGCGCTGGGCGAACTGACCGTCTACGACCGCACCTCCCTGACTGACGAGCAGGAAATCATCGACCGGATCGGAGACGCGGAGATCGTCTTCACCAACAAGACGCCTATCTCCCGCCGCGTGATTGACGCCTGCCCCAATCTCAAATTTATTAGCATGCTGGCCACGGGCTACAATGTAGTCGACTACGCCTACGCCTGGGAAAAGGGCATCCCCCTCTCCAACGTTCCCACCTACGGCACCGCCTCCGTCTCCCAGTTCGCCATCGCCCTGCTGCTGGAGGTCTGTCACCACGTCGCCCACCACAGCGAAGCAGTCCATCAGGGCCGCTGGGAAAGCAGCGCCGACTGGTGCTTCTGGGACTATCCGCTGATCGAGCTGGCCGGCAAGACCATGGGCATCCTGGGCTTTGGCCGCATCGGACAGCAGACCGGGCGCATTGCCAAGGCTCTCGGCATGCGAGTCCTGGCCTATGACAACCACCCGAATGATACCGGCCGGGAGATCGGCGAATACGTGGACCTCGACACGCTGCTCGCGGAGTCCGACGTGGTGGCGCTCCACTGCCCTCTGTTTCCGGAGACCAGGGGCATCATCAACCGGGGCACCATCGCAAAGATGAAGCCCACGGCGATCCTCATCAACAACAGCCGCGGGCCGCTGGTGGTAGAACAGGATCTGGCCGATGCGCTGAACGAGGGCCGTCTCTATGCCGCCGCCGTGGACGTTGTGGACACGGAGCCAATCCGGGGCGATAATCCACTGCTGCACGCCAAAAACTGCCTGATTACACCGCATATCTCCTGGGCGCCAAAGGAAAGCCGGCAGAGGATTATGGATTGCTCCGTGGAAAATGTCAGGGCCTTCCTGGCGGGCAAGCCGGTCCATGTCGTGAATCAGCCAAATCAGTAACTTTTGACCGAAAAACCGTTGCAGAAACGAAATCCGTATTGTATAATAAGGTTTGGCTATGAAATAGAAGCTTTCTCTGTGAAAAATAAGGAGGTAACAAGCGTGGTAGTTTCCAAGAAGAAACCCATCGAAGAGCTGATGGCGATGCTCGGCGACGCGAAGAAGGTCGGCATTGTCGGCTGCAAAAGCTGCGCCACTGCCTGCGCCGTCGGCGGCGAAAAAGAATGTAATGAGATGAAGGCCTACCTGGAGAGCCAGGGCATTGAGGTCGTAGGCATTATCCTGCCCGACGAGAGCTGCCATAAAATGCTGCTCCGCAAGGAAATCAAGCCCATCATGGCGCAGAAGCCCGACGCAATCATCTCCATGGCCTGTGGCTCCGGCTGCCAGACCGTGGCCCAGAACGTCAATGTGCCCGTCTATCCGGCGAACAACACCTTCTTCGTCGGCCAGACCGAGCGCGTCGGCATGTTCAACGAGATGTGCCGCACCTGCGGCGACTGCGTCCTCGGTCAGACCGGCGGCATCTGTCCCATGACCAAGTGCGCCAAGTCCCTGGTCAACGGCCCCTGCGGCGGCCAGAAGAACGGCAAGTGCGAGGTCGACCCCAACAACGACTGCGCCTGGATTCTGATCTACAAGCGGCTCCAGGAGATCGGCCAGCTTGACCGCATGGAAGCCACCCAGGAAGCCAAGGACAACACCGCCCACCTGTGGCCCATGAGCGTGAATACGAGGGAGGTAAAGAAATGAGCAAACTGCAGCAGGCTTTTGCCGAAGGCAAGTTCGGCGTGACCGCCGAGATGGCCCCTCCCAAGGGTTATGATTTCACCGAGGAAATGGAGACCGCCAAGCTCATCAAGGACCTGGTCCACGGCATCAACGTGACGGATATGCAGTCCGCCTGCCTGAAGGCCTCCTCTCTGGGTTTCTGTATCGCGCTGAAGCAGATCGGCGCAGAGCCGATTTTGCAGATGACCGGCCGTGACCGCTCCAGAATGGCGATCATGGGCGACTTTCTGTCCGCCGCCTACTTTGGCATCGACACCATGCTGGCCCTGACCGGCGACCACACCTACGTGGGCGACTGCAAGGCCTCCAAGCCCGTCTTCGACCTTGACTCCGTCGGCATCCTGAAAATGCTGACCAAGATGGAAGCTACCGGCAACGATTGCGGCGGCAATCCCCTCAGCTCCACTCCGAAGTTCTACAAGGGCGCCTCTGTCACGCCGGTCTACGAGCCTGTCTGGCTCCAGATCAACAAGCTGAAAAAGAAGGTCGACGCGGGTGCCGAGTACGTCCAGACGCAGGCCATGTTCAGCGCCGACGCCCTCGAGGACTTCATGAACGAGGTCGCCAAGGAAAACATCAAGGTCCATCTGATGGCCGGTATCATTCCGCTGAAGGCCGCCGGTATGGCCCGGTACATGAACGAAAACGTCCCCGGCATCGCCGTTCCCGACGAGATGATCCAGCGCCTGTCGGCAGCCGCCGCCGAGGGCAAGGAGAAGGGCGTCAAGGGTCTGCCTGCCAAGGCCGGCATCGAAATGGCCGCCGACCTGATCCGGGACATCAAGAGCCGCGGCATCTGCGACGGTATCCACCTGATGACCATCGGCGCTGAGAAGAACATCCCCACCATTCTCGACAAGGCCGGCATCCACATCAACGGATAAATTTCTTTTACATAAGACAAAGAGACTGCTAAAAAGCAGTCTCTTTGTCGTCTAATGGCAAAAACGAGTAATATAATTCCATCTGTCTGTTGGCGTCCTCATCCAGCGACCCATTTTCTTCTAATAAGCACTACTTTTTCTGCACCTATTTTTCTCCCGTGACCGCATTGATCTTGCTATCTACCTCATATTCTGATACGCCAAATACATCTGCAATTTCTCTTACATCTTCCCGATAGCCTGCATCGTTCTGATATGTGCTTGAATACCCGCTGCTATTAGAATTTGAACTAGCTGTGCAAGAGCCTAACAGTACAGAAAGCAAAATAATTGCCAAAATTACGGTAGCGACTTTTTTCATTTTTCTTACCTCTCTTATACATTTATTTGGTATCGTTTTCAAATATCCCAAATCGGGATATTTTTATTATACCGATATGGGATAATAATGTCAAGAGGTGAAAAAAATGCGACTGGAACTATTACGCAAGCAGCGCGGCATTTCTCAACTCAAGCTAGCGACAGATTTATCCATGAATCAAAATACAATTAGCCGATATGAAAACGAAACGCGACAAGCCGATTATGAAACATTGATTAAGCTGGCCGATTATTTTAATGTTTCTATCGACTATTTGTTAGAGAGAACCGATAATCCAAAATTATTAAAATAACTGCTCTCCTAAGTTTGGAGAGCAGTTTTTTATTGCAATGACTAGTCTCACATTGATGAATCTCTTTTCAGGTTTCTCAGTTAATTCGCTTTTGCAGATTCTTTCTCCGAAAAGAGTCTCCTGATTTACTTTCCGCAGAAATTCAAGATCTGGTTTTCTCCTGAAGCAGAAGGAGATTTCCGGACTTTCCCAACGGTCGAGCCGCGATTTGGAGCTGAAGTGTTGACTTTTTTCCGCCGGGCCCGTATTCTGAATGCAGACTTGCAAGAAAAGACGCAGGGCCGGGACGCCGGCCCGATCAGGAGGAATCCAGCATGGAAAACAAAAAAACCTTCGGCGCATACATCCTGCAGCGGAGAAAAGCCCTCGGGATGACGCAGCGCCAATTCGCTGAGCGGCTCTATGTCACGGAGTCGGCCGTCAGCAAATGGGAGCGGGGCCTGAGTTATCCGGACATCACGCTGCTGCAAACCATCTGCGACGTGCTGCAGATCTCCGAGTACGAGCTGCTGAACGGCGGCGAAGACACAAAGCGAAAGCAATCCGAGCAGCTCGCCGCCCGATACCTGCGGCTGACCAGAAACTATCGAATCGCGCAATATGTCCTGTATGGCGGCGCTTTGCTCGGCTGCGCCATTGGAAATCTCGCCGGCGGACACACGCTGGACTGGTTCTTTATCGTCCTGACAGCGCTGATGATGGCCGCCTCCATCACACTTCTCCCCGCCCTCACCGCGCTGCATGCCCGGCTGAGCCGCTATGGCGGTGTTCTCTCCCTTACCGCATTCACCGTCAGCCTCGAGCTGCTGCTGTTGGTCTGCTGTCTCTACAGCGGCGGAGACTGGTTCTTTGTCGCCGGCGTGCCGGTGCTCTTTGGTATCACGCTGGTTGCCCTTCCCTTTATACTTCCTCACCTGCCGCTGCCCCAGCAGCTTGCAGACAAAAAGACGAGCCTGTATCTGCTGGCGGAGACCGCCCTGCTGCTTCTGCTCCTGCTGGTCTGCTGCCTCTACACAGGCGGAAATTGGTTCTGGATCACCGCGGTCAGCGTTCTCTTTGGCCTTGGCTTCCTGATCCTCCCCTGTCTGCTGCACCAGTTTCTTCAGGATACCCCTCTGGGCCGCCACAGGCTGCTTCTCTACACCGCCATTCAAAGCATCCTGCTGTCCGGCGTCCTCCTTGGGGCGGCCTTCTACACCGGTATGCCCTCGCAGCTCCGGCTCAGCCTGCCCGTGGCGGGGCTGTGTCTGCTGCTGCCCTGGGGCCTTGTGGCAGCCGGACGCTACCTTCCGGCGAACGGCTGGTTCCGGGCCTCCGCCTGCTCCGCATGGACCTGCCTCTGGCTCTGGCTTGCTCCCCTGGGGCTGGACCGGCTCATCTCAGACTATTACGGCTATGGGGAATACGCTTACCCGCTGTTCCCGCCGCTGAATTTCATGGTCTGGAGCGGCAACCAAATAGCCTACAATGTGATTGCGCTTATTTTGATTGCGTTTGCCGCCGCGGCACTTCTCTTTGCGTGCCTCGGCTGTTCGAAGCTGCGCCGCAGCCGGACCTCCGGCACATAGGAAAATACAGGCCGACAAAAAACATCCATATCCCGGAGGATATGGATGTTTTTTCGCGAAATTCAGATTTTCATGCAGACGTCCCAGGCGCTCCAGATGACGTTGCGCAGATTGCCGACCTTCAGGCAGTCGCCAACCTTATGTACCTGCTTGCCCTCGGGTCCAACCGGTGTCGGCACAAAGCCCACGGCGTTGACCACACAGTCGCAGTCCAGGTCGAAGCTGCCTTCCTTCGTCTTGACGGTACAGCTCCCGTCACGGATCTCCGTCAGGGTGGAGTTCAGGTAGACCGGAACCTTGTGGAACGCCAGCAGCTCCCGCAGACAGGAGGAATTGGCCAGGCAGACGCCCTTGGCCGCAATCAGATCGCTGGCATATTCGACGATCACCGGATGCTTGCCCTCCAGCGCGAACTCATAGGCCGCCTCGCAGGCGGAGAGGCCGCCGCCCAGGAACACAATCTTGTCGCCCAGGTTCTCTCTCTGCTCCAGCAGAAGCTGCGTGAAGTTCACCGTCCGGTTAAATCCGGGGATGGGCATGGTGCGCGGCGTTGCGCCGGCGGCCACGATGATGTCGTCATACTGCCGCCGGATCATATTGAGATCGTTGATCTCCATGTTGTAGCGGACGTCGATCTGCTGCTTTGCAATCTCCCGGCGGTACCACTCGATCAGCTCCTTGTCGTTCTCCTTGAAGGACAGGGCCGCCGCCGTGATAAACATGCCGCCGAGGCGGTCGCTCTTTTCATAGATGACCGGCGTGTGACCCCGCTGCTTGAGGACCAGGGCGCACTCCATGCCGCCGATGCCGCCGCCGATGATGGCGACCTTCTTCGGCTTTCTCGCCGGGACGATCTTGTACTTGTTGTGCTGCATTGTGGAGGGCGTCAGGGCGCAGCGGGAGAGGTGCATCGAATCCTCCATGCTCTGGAGGTTGGCAGTGCCCTTATACTTCGCGAAGTTGAAGCAGGCGTTGTGACAGCGGATGCAGGGCTTAATGTCCTCTTCGCGGCCCTCGGTCAGCTTCGTGACCCACTCGGGATCGACCAGGTTCTGACGGGCGATGCCCACGGCGTCGATCTTCCCGGCCTCGATTTCCCGGGCCGCCACGTCCAGCTCCATCTTGCCGGCGCAAACCACGGGAATGTCCACAAAGCCCTTGATATGCTCCACGTCCGCAAGGTTGCAGTTGTTGGGCATGTACTGCGGCGGATGTGCCCAGTACCAGGCGTCATAGGTGCCGTTATCGCAGTTCAGCATATCATAGCCGGCGTCCTGCAGGTACTTGGCCGCCTTCTCGGACTCGGCCATGTCGCGGCCGAACTCCTCGAATTCCTCGCCGGGAACAGCGCCCTGGAACCAGCCCTTGGTTTTGGAGACAACGCTGTAGCGCAGGGAGACGGGGAAATCCTCGCCGGCTTCCCGTTTGATGGCCTTTACGATCTCCACGGCGAAGCGATAGCGGTTTTCGAAAGAGCCGCCGTATTCGTCGGTGCGGTGGTTCATGTTGGCGATGGCAAACTGGTCGATCAGGTAGCCCTCATGGACGGCATGGATCTCCACACCGTCAACGCCGGCCTCCCGGAGCAGCTTGGCGGTCTTGCCAAAGGCGTCGATCATCTCATGGATCTCGTCGATGGTCAGGGGGCGGGCTAGGAGGTCCTCCTGCCAGCGGTTGGGCGTGGCGGAGGCGGAGGCCGTGATATAGCTGACGTCCAGAATGGGCTTGGCGGCCTTGCCGAGCCTCGGATTCCTCAGCAGCTTGACCATCATATCATTGACAGCCATAGAGCGGCCCATACCGGCGGAGAGCTGCACGAACATCTTCGCGCCGGTCTTATGGAATTCCTCCATGAAGGGCTTCAGCTCCTGGAACATTTTCTTGTTTTGCCAGAGCCAGCGGCCGCCCATCGTATCGCGGACGGTCTGCATACCGGGCAGGACCAGGCCGACGCCGTCCTTGGCCCGCTGCATCAGGTGGTAGGCGGCCTCCTTGTCAAAATGGCAGGGCTCCAGCCAGCCAAACAGGGATGTGCCGCCCATGGAGACCTGGACAATGCGGTTTTTGATCTCGACATTGCCGATCTTCCATGGCGTGAATAGGGGACTATATTTTTCATTCATGGGGCATTACCTCCTTCATTCGTTTGCGGATGTAGACAGAATCTCCAAAAAATATTATATCAGACACATGTAAAATATGCAACTTGTTTTCGCCCTTTTCCGACCACCTGACAAAAAACCCCGGACAGAGGTTTCTGTCCGGGGTTTCGCTTATTTCAGTTCATCATTGTAGCGGGCGCGCTCGCCGCCGATAAATTTTGGGCGGGTCCGGGCGCAGAGGATGTTCGCCTCGCCAATCTTCTTCAGGCTCAGCCGCACCGGAACGGCGACCTCCTTGAGGTGCATGCCGATCAGAGTACCGCCAATGTCCAGACCGGCCTTGGCCCTGACGTGCTCCACGGCCACCGGGTGCTCAAAATTCTCCCAGGCCGTCGTGGCAAAGGAGCCACCGGCATGGGGCCAGGGCTTGACGTTGACCGTCTCGTAGCCAAACTTTTCGGCTGCCGCCTCCTCCAGAATCAGCGCGCGGTTCAAATGCTCGCAGCATTGCACCGCCAGGTAAATTCCCCGCTCCTGGAGCACCGGATAGATCCCGGCAAACGCAGCCTGGGCCGCTTCCAGGCTGGACCCCTTTCCAATCCGCAGGCCGACCATCTCGCTGGAGGAGCAGCCCACCACAAACAGATCGCCGGCCTTCAGTCCAGCGACATCCAGCAGTTCCGTGACGGCCTGCCGGGCCTGACTTGTAATTTCTTCGTACACGAAAGACGCTTCCTTTCCAAGTTAATTCAAAACGCCTGCGTCGCCTTTTTGACCACAGGGATGTGGGCCAGCGCCTGATAGAGCGCAACGCCCAGGACCAGACCAACCACACCCTGGAAGGCATTGCTGGGAATGCTGGCCGCCGCGGCCAGACCGTAGCCCAAAAGCGTAGACTCATAGGCAAAGTAGCCGAAGACCATGATGCACTCCGCGGCAATGCCGCCGCCGATCGTCGCGCCGACCGTGCCGGTCTTCTCCTTCAGCGCCTTAAAAATCAGCGCGGCGCAGAGACCCATCAGGCCCTTGATAATCAACGTTCCGGGGGCATAGCTCATATAGCCAAGCAGGGCGTCCGCCAGCATGGAGCCGATGCCGCCGGCAGCAGCGCCGTAGGCCGGTCCCAGCAGGAATGCGCCCAGCAGGACCATGCAGTCGCCCAGGTTGACATAGCCATTGGTGCCCGGCGTCGGAATGTGAATGATATTGGTGGCCACATAGGTCAGCGCCGCAAAGAGCGCGGCCAGAATCAGTTTTTGCAGTTTGACATGTTGCATGGGGATTCCCTCCTGTATTTCCTTTGGTACCCATACAATACTCGTCAAGCTGGCCATATTCAAGTATCAGTTTCGTAATTTTTTATCAGGCCAGATCGCCAGTTCACGGACAGCAGTGCCCCGGTCCAACGGACCGGGGCGCCGTTTGATTTTAAAGTCCCATTTCCTTTTTGACCTCGCCAAAGCATTTGACGGCGAAGTCCAAATCCTCTTTTGTATGACCGGCAGAAATCTGGGTGCGGATGCGGTCCTTGCCCTTGGGCACGACGGGATAGCAGAAGGCGACGACATAGACGCCCTTTTCCAGCATCCGGTTCGCAAACTCGTGAGCAACCTTCGGGTCATAGAGCATGACAGGCACAATGGGGTGCTCGCCGGGCAGCAGGTCGAAGCCCAGCTTCTCCATCTCAGCCCGGAAGTAGCGGCCATTCTCATGGACCTTGTCCCGCAGCGCCGTCGACTCCTCCAGCAGCTCGATGGTGCGGATCGTCGCGGCGCAGATGGCGGGAGCCACCGTGTTGGAGAACAGATAGGGCCGGGACCGCTGGCGCAGCAGATCGACGATCTCCTGACGGGCCGCCGTATAGCCGCCGGAGGCGCCGCCGAGGGCCTTGCCAAAGGTACCAGTGATAACGTCAACCCGGCCCATGACGCCGCAGTATTCGGCGGTGCCCTTGCCGTGGGCGCCCATAAAGCCCACAGCATGGCTGTCGTCCACCATCGTCAGCGCGTCAAACTCGTCGGCCAGGTCGCAGATGGCCTGCAAATTGGCAATATAGCCGTCCATGGAGAATACGCCGTCGGTGGCGATCATGATCTTTTTGCAGCCGGAAGCCCGGGCATCCGCCAGCTTTTCGCGCAGATCGTCCATGTCGCTGTTCTTATAGCGGTAGCGCTTGGCCTTGCAGAGCCGCACGCCGTCGATGATAGAGGCGTGATTCAGCTCATCGGAGATGATCGCATCCTCCGGCCCCAGCAGCGTCTCAAAGAGGCCGCCGTTGGCGTCGAAGCAGGAGGAATAGAGGATGGCGTCATCCGTGCCGACAAAGTTCGCGATCTTCCGTTCCAGCTCCTTGTGGATTTCCTGCGTGCCGCAGATAAAGCGGACCGAGGAAAGGCCGAAGCCCCAGCGGTCATAGCTGGCCTTGGCAGCCTTTATCAGCTCTTCATTGGCGGAAAGGCCCAGGTAGTTGTTGGCGCACATGTTGACAACGCCTTTTTTTGCCGTGGTATCAATCTTGGAATACTGCGGCGTGGTGATAATGCGCTCCTCCCGCCAGGTACCTGCCTCGCGGATCGCGTCCAGTTCTTCCCGAATTGCGCTCAGTGCGGTTTTCATTGTCAATCCCCCTTATTTTGTCCAGTCCAGCACAACCTTGCCGGACTTCCCGCTCATCATGGCGTCAAAGCCCTTCTGGAACTCCGTATAATGGAACCGGTGGGTAATCACCGGCGTCAGATCCAGACCGCCCTGGACCATGTAAGACATCTGGTGCCAGTTGTCCATTTTTCTTCCATAAATTCCCTGGAGCGTCAGGCCCTTGCCGATGATCTGGTTCATATCCACGGAGATCGGGCCGTCGCCAAGCCCCAGCATGGAGATCTTGCCGCCGTTGCGCATGACGGAGATCATCGTATGGAACGCCGCGCCGCTGCCGGACATCTCCAGGCCCACGTCAAAGCCCTCGGTTAGCCCCTGCTTCCGCATGATCTCCCGGATGTCCTCCTTGCAAATATTGACCGCCGCGTCGGCCCCCATCTTTCGGGCCAGCTCCAGCCGGTACTCGTTCATGTCCGTGACGACCACCCGCCGCGCGCCGGCATATTTGCAGATTCCGGCCGCGATGATGCCGATGGGGCCTGCGCCGGAGATCAGCACATCCTCGCCCACCAGCGGGAACATCAGCGCCGTATGCGTGGCGTTGCCGAAGGCGTCAAAAAAGGAGACCACATCCTCCGGCAGGCTCTCGTCAATGATGATGACATTCCGCGAGGGAATGCAGACATATTCGGCAAACGCGCCATCCCGGTCCACGCCAACGCCGACATGGTCCTTGCACCACTGGATATTGCCCGAATGACAGTTGCGGCAGTGGCCGCAGGTGATATGTCCCTCACCGCTGACCCGCTGACCGATGTGCAGCCCTGTAACGCCGTCGCCCAGCGCCGCAATTTCGCCCACATACTCATGGCCAATGACCTGGGGCGGCTTGACATGCTGCTGCGCCCATTGATTCCATTTGTAGATATGCACATCCGAGCCGCAAATCGCCGTCTTGTGGATCTTAATCAAAACTTCGCCGGCCCCCGGTTCCGGCACCGGAACCTGCCGCAGCTCCAGCCCTTCCGCCGCTGCGGGCTTTACAATGGCGTCCATCCATCTCTCCATAGGATCCCTCCTGTTTTTAGTAGACATTCATTTGTCTCCAATTTGAAGACATTTTCTCTCTTTCGTCTCTGCTACAAAGACATTGTATGGCAAAATATGAAAAAAGTCAATGCTATTCTCCAGTTTTTTTGTGCTTTTTTTGCGTCTTTTTTCTTGTTGATTTTTGGGGCTGCCGCAGGCGTTTCTATACTTGCATTTTGCCGGAATATGCTCTATAATAGAGAAGATACTGAGAAGGAAGATGATGAACATGAGACGAATCCTCGCTTTGCTTCTGATTGCCGTGCTGCTCTGCGGCATGCTGGCGACGTTGGCCCTTGCATCCGGCGGCGATGTCACCAGTCCGGAATCCGGCAACACCAATGTGATTCAGAAGGAAACCTCTCCCCAAACTGGCGAGCCGTTTTCTGTCGGTCTGGTCCTTGTGGCGGCGGTTTTCCTGTGCGGCGCTGCGGCTGTCACGCTGAAGAAAGCAGCTTCCTGCTGATTGTAACGCAACCAATCCCCACGAATCAAAATTCGTGGGGTTCTTTTTTGGAGGACCGATATGAAGCCCTGGCTGAAATGGCTGCTGACCATTGTCGCAATTCTGCTGATTCTGGTCTGCATCTTCTGCTGTATCTACATCTATCAATATTTCCGCGGCGCTTCGCTGAACCGCAGCTTTCTCAAAATGTCCAGCCCGGAACCGGCCGCTTCTCCGGCCGAACCGGAATCGGAGCCGGTCCAGCCGGAGGAGCCGGAGGCCGAACCGGAGCCGGCAGAAGAAATGCCGGCCATGGAGAGCACCGTCGACTTTGCCGCGCTCGCAGAGATCAACGAGGAGATTTACGCCTTTCTGGAGATTCCGGACACGACCATCTGCTATCCCGTGGTGCAGAGCGGAGAGGACAACCTCTACTACAACACGCACGCCGTGGACAAGTCCTACTATACCGGCGGCAGCATCTATTCCCAGTCCTACAACGCCAAGACCTTTGAGGACCCGAATACCGTTCTCTACGGCCACAATCTGCGCTCCGGCGACATGTTCGGCCTCCTCGGCAACTTTGCCGACGTGGACTTCTTCCAGGCCCACCCGACAATCTATATCCACATGCCGGACCAGGTGCTTCAATACCGGATCTTTGCGGCCTATCCCTACAGCAACGAGCATCTGCTGCTCAACCATGATTTCAGCGATCCCGCGGAATTCGACGACTTTTTCGCGACAATCCGGAGCGACTACGCTCTGAGCGGCAACTTTGACGAGGATGCCTTCCCTGTCAGCGGCGACAGGGTCCTGACGCTCTCCACCTGCTACAGCGGCAACCGGAGCATGCGGTTTCTGGTGCAGGCCGTCCTGGTGGAGACCTATGCCATACAGACGGGAGAGGATGCAGCATGAAGAAAAAGAAGCGGAGCAAGCTGCTGATTGCCGTTTTGATTCTGGCGGGTATCACGCTTCTGCTGGTGGCGGCGGTTGCGGGGCTCTGGCTCCACGGCCAGTATTCTCTCCGATCCTCCGGCCCTGCGCCGGTGCTTCCAGCGCCGCAGGAGGCAGCGCCCGCACAGCCGGAGGCAGAGCAGCCCGCACCGGACAGCGCCGTGCTTGACAGCTACACGGTCTGTTATAACGGCAAATACTACCGCTACAACGAGGACATGTGCAACATTCTGCTCCTCGGCGTCGACGCCGAGGAAAAGCCCTCCGGCGCGGCGGTCTACGGCGACGCCCACCAGGCCGACGTGCTGATCCTCGCCGCGCTGGATCTGGCCCGGAACAAGCTGTCCCTGATCTCCATCTCCCGCGACACGATGTGCGATCTGCCGCTGTTGGATGAGAGCGGCGCTGCGGCCGGCACCGGCCACGCGCAGCTCGCCCTCTCCTTCTCCTATGGAGACGGTCTGGAACGGAGCTGTGAGCTGACCCGGGACGCTGTCTCCAACCTGTTTGGCGGCCTGCAAATTCAGGGCTACGGCGCGCTCTATCTGGGCGGCCTGCCGGCTCTGAACGATGCGGTCGGCGGCGTCACACTGACCGTGCCGGCGGATTTTCCCTATGAAGAGGCAACGTCTCTGACGCCCGGCGCGCAGGTCACGCTGACCGGCACACAGGCCCGGAAATACATTCAGATTCGGGATGCCACCATTGAGGGCAACAGCGGCCGGATGCAGCGGCAAAAGCAGTATATTCTGGCCCTGCTTCAAACGGTGAAATCTGCAATCAGGCAGGACCCAACTCAAATTCTCCCGATCTACGACATTGTCTCCGACTACACCGTCACAGACCTCGGCCTCGACCGCATGGTCTATCTGGCCGCCAAGGCCGCCGGCATGGAGTTTGACGGCGAAATCTATAATTTGGCCGGCGAAGCTGTCCTCGGTGAAGAAAACCATGCCGAATACCTGGTCGACAAGGCCGCCCTCAGCGACCTGATGATTCAAATCTTCTACCGGGAGGTCACGCCCTGACCGGAGCATGCGCTGCCAGAGGCTTCCTCCGGCAGCAGCTTTTTCCGCCGGGCCGCTTTGAAGGCTGTTTTGCCGGGAAATATGGCGAAAAAATATTGAAAGCCGCCCATATAATATGGTATAATAGCCGCAAAAAGGCGGCTATTATGCTGTTTCATCGCCAATTTTCTCCGTCTTCGCCGGACGCCGGAAAATATGGCTACACTTGGTACCAGCATAGATTTCCCGCCGCGCCGTATTTTTGATTTGGAGAGCCCGTCATGATTGATCTTCACTGCCATATTCTGCCCGGCCTGGACGACGGCGCCGAGTCTCTTGTCATGACTGTGGAGATGGCCCGGCTCGCCCAGCAAACCGGCACAACACAAATTGTCTGCACACCGCACTGTACGGCCTCGGACCATGCGCTGCCGGAGCGCATTGCAGCCATCCGCCGCCTCGTCAGCCGAATCAACCTCCTTTTGGAAGAGTCCCGCATCCCGCTGACGCTGCGGCCAGGCATGGAGCTGCTCTGTCTGGACGGACTGCTGCCGGTTTTGGAGGATGGGACGCTGCTGACCCTTGCGGACTCCCGATATCTTCTGATAGAATTTGACTTTGACGCTCCGATCTCCCATATGGAGCGGGCCATCAGGATGGTGACAGATTTCCGGCTGCGGCCTGTTCTGGCCCATCCGGAGCGCTATCCGGCAATCCAGCAGGATCCCCGTCAGATCGGAACGTGGTTTCAGCGCGGCTGCCTGGTTCAGATCGACAAGGGCAGTATTCTCGGCCGCTTCGGCCAGCGGCCTGCGGCGGCGGCCGACTGGATCCTCGGCAACGGACTGGCTCACATTGTCGCCAGCGATGCCCATCGTTCCAATTTTCGCACGCCGGACCTCTCGCGGGTCTACCGCGTCGTATCGGAGCGCTATTCCGGCGCCTATGCCGATATTCTGTTTGAAAAGAATCCCGCGCGAATCCTGGACAATCGGGATATCGTCCGCCCGGATGAAATCTGAGGTGTTACTATGAAGCTGATGAAAATCCTTTTGCCCGTTCTCACGCTTTTGGCTCTGGTCCTCTATGGCATGGTGCAGATTCGGGAGCGCCTGTTTACCGACACGGAGCCGCCCGTCATCTCCTTTGACAGCGACACCGTTACCATCAGCGTCCGGGACGGGGAGGCTGCGCTGCTTGCAGGCGTCACCGCCAGCGACCGCCAGGACGGCGATCTGAGCCAGAGCGTCATGGTCCGGAGCGTCTCACAGCTCATCAGCGGAAACTCCGCCAAGGTGAGCTACATCGTCTTTGACTCCGCCGACAATATGGCAACCGCCGCCCGGACCGTCGTCTATGCAGACTATCAAAAGCCCCGTTTTGCTCTGTCCGAGCCGCTTGCCTTTTCCGCCGGCAGCACCGTCACATTGCAGGACCGGCTCTCCGCCACCGACGTCATTGACGGCGATTTGACCGATTCCATCCGTCTGTCCTCGGACAGCCTGAACAACTATACCCCGGGGCTTTACAAAATCTCCGTCATGGTAACCAACAGCATGGGCGACACCGCCACCCTGCCGCTGACCGTGATTATCCGCGCCGTGACCACGCAGGTCCCGGTGATCACGCTGTCCCAGCAGCTCATCTATTTGGAGCAGGGCAGCGAATTCCATGCAGAGGATTATCTCAGCGGGCTGCAGGAGACCACGGAGGACCCGGCGCTGCACGACTATGACGAGATCGCCATTCGCTCGGAGGTGGATACCGGCGCTGCAGGCGTCTATGAGGTCTACTATACCTATACAAACGAGCTTGGCAGAGACACGACGGCAATCCTGACCGTTGTCGTTGAATGACAGTGAGGAAACACTATGGACGAAAAAAATGTGGAAATCCGCTACACCGACTATGAGCCATATTGTATTTTAAAATGGATTCAGCGCAACCTCTATATGGTTGTCCTGAGCGCCGTGCTCTTTTTCCTGACCGCAAGTATTGCAATTCACGTCCTCTTCCAGCCGGAATACCGCGCGCGGGTCACCTTTGTGGTGGCGTCCCGCTCGGCCTATGCCTCCTCCTCCATGGATGCCTCCACGGCCAACAGCGTCGCCGCCTCTTTCACGGAGCTGCTGGAAAGCGGCCTGCTCCGCGACAAGGTGGTTACGGCCTCCGGTCTCCCTTCCTTCTCCGGAACCATCGAAGCGTCCAACACGGAGAACACCAACCTCGTCACTGTGTCGGTCACGGCGTCAACCGCGAAGCAGTCCTTTCTGGTTCTGGATGCCATTGTGAACAACTATGACGAACTCACCGGCCCGATGTTTGGCGACGCCATCATCAATGTGCTGAGCACGCCCAACATCACTCAAATTCCGACGTTCTCCCATTCGGAGCGAAAGGTCACGCTCTTTGCCGCCTTTTTGGGCGCAGCCCTGATGGTCGTATTTTTGGGCTATACCTGCATACTGGAGGACACCATTCAGACAGAGCGCGCCGCGCGAAACAAGCTGGATGCAAAGCTGCTGCTCTCCATTCCCCACGAGCAAAACAGCAGCGGGAAAAAGCGGCGGCCGGTGCTGATTACGGAGCCAACCGTCAGCTTTGGCTTTACCGAGTCCATCCACCGGCTCCGCTCCCACGTGGAGCGGCAGCGGCAAAAGGCCGGCGCCAACACCTTTGTGTTCACCAGCGTCGCGGAGCACGAGGGCAAATCCCTGCTCGTAGAAAATTTGGCGCTGTCGCTGGCAATGCGCCACCGCGCCGTTTTGATCGTGGATTGCGACCTGCGGAAGCCCTCCCGGTTTCAGCCCAGCGCCAAGCGGAAAGGCGCAGCGGCTGGCGCCTGGAAGGTGGAAAAGGAATACAGCGCCGGGCACTACCACCTCTGCCTCGCCCACAACAGCGCAAACAACCTCTACGCGCTCTACTCTCAGACGCAAATGAAGGACCCGTCCGAATTTCTGACCAGCGGAATCTTTGCCGACTTTCTCAGCCAGTTGATCCGTGTGTTCAGCTTCATCCTGATCGACACGCCGCCGCTTGGGCTATTTTCCGACGCAGAGCTGCTGTCTGACCTCAGCGGCTCGTCCGTCCTGGTCGTCCGGCAGGGCATGACCCCGGCGCCGGCCATCAACGATGCCATTGACACGCTGAAATCCACCAGGGCACAGTTCATGGGCTGCCTCCTCAACGACATGCGGAAGCTCACCCCTCAGGCAATCACGTCCTATGGCTATGGCGGCGGCTATGGAAAATATGGAAAGTACGGCAAATATGGCAAGTACGGAAAATACGGCAAGGATGGCGGTTCGCCGTCGTCCGCGAAGGGGAAGGAGGGCCGCCCATGAGTGAACAGGCAGAGACCTATCAGGTCCAAAAGCTGGATCTCTTTCTGATCCTCAAAAATTTTTGGCGTCTTTTCCGCAAGACCTTCTATCTGGTCCTCCTCGCGGCCGCCCTTTGCGGCGCGATTGCGGGCATTCGCTCCTATCGCTCCTATTCCCCCTATTACCGGGCGCAGGCCGTGCTCTCTGTTTCCTCCGGCTATACCCCGACCATCGACATCCTCAACCGGACAAGCTACTATGACGCAAACGCGACCCGGCAGGTAATCAACACCTTTTCCGACATCATCAATACCGACGCAATGCGGGAAATGATTTTGCAGGAGCTGGGCGTGGACTACATCAACGGCAGCATCACGCCGGAGATTATTGCCAATTCCAACCTGTTCACGCTGACCGTCACGAGCAGCAGCCCGCAGGATGCCTACAACATCCTGGTCGCCGTCATCAACAATTATCCCAAGCTGGCGACTCTGGTCATCGGCGGCACAGAGATCTCCATGCTGGACGAGCCAACGCTTCCCACCGCCCCTGTCAATTCTCCCTCCTGGCGCGGCGCCGCCCGAAAGGGCGCCCTTCTCGGCGGCCTTCTGGCCCTCGCCGCCATTGCGCTGCTCGCGCAGCTCCGCCAGACCATCCATTCCGCAGAGGAAATGAAGCGCTATTCCAGTCTCACCTGCCTCAGCTCGGTCCCCGCCGTCTCCCAACGGCGGCGCAAAACCAGCAAGCGCAGCAGCCTCTCCATGCTGAATGCAAGCCTCCCCTCCGGCTATGCCGAGTCCATCCGCACGCTGCGGACCAGACTGCTGCACAGGCAGAAGGGCAACTCCTGCCAGGTTTTCATGGTGACAAGCACGGCTCCCACGGAGGGCAAATCCACGGTATCCGCCAATCTGGCGGTTGCTCTTGCTCAGGCCGGCTCCAACGTCATTCTGGTGGACGCGGACATGCGCGCCCAGTCCCTGCAGGGCTTCTTCGGTCTCCGCGGCAAGCTCAAGGGGCTGCCGGAGCTGCTTGCCGCCGATCGTGTCCCCGATCTCGGCCCCTACCTTCAGGCTGTCCCCGGCGTCACACTTCGTCTGCTGGCCAGCAGCTCCAGCTCCAGTTCTCCCTCGAGGCTGCTGCAAACCTCCAGAATTCAAAAAATTCTTTCGGTTCTGCGCAGCAATGCCGACTATATCATCATTGACACGCCGCCAATTGGCTTACTGGCCGACGCCGCCTCCTTTGCGCCGCTGGTGGATGGCGTCATCTATGTCATCCGCGAAGACTTTGTCAGCCGCAGCGAGGTCCTCAGCTCCCTCCAGTCTCTTTCCGACAGCCAGGCCAATCTGGTCGGCTATGTGCTGAACGGCGCCTCCAGGGCCAGCGGCCGCTACGGCTACGGCAAATACGGCGGGTCCGGATACAGGGCCTACGGCACAGAACAATAGCGTCAAAAAACCGGTGATGGACAGATGCCCATCACCGGCTTTTTATTCATATCCATTTGGGTTTTTCTGCTGCCAGTTCCAACTGTCCCGGCACATGTCCTCCAGTGTCAGCCGCGCCTTCCAGCCGAGCACCCGTTTGGCCTTCGACGCATCGGCATAGCAGGCCGCCACATCGCCGGCGCGCCGGCCTGTAATCTCATAGGGCACCGGTACGCCGTTTACCCGCTGGAAGGTCTCCACCATCTCCAGCACGCTGTAGCCGCAGCCGGTTCCGAGGTTGAATACCTCAATCCCACTGTGGGCCGCGCAGTAGTCCACAGCCGCCACATGGCCCCTGGCCAGGTCCACCACATGGATATAATCCCGCACGCCGGTGCCATCCCGGGTGTCGTAGTCGTTGCCGAAGATCGAAACCTTCTCCCGTTTTCCCAGGGCCGTCTGGGAGATATAGGGCATCAGGTTGTTGGGAATGCCGTTCGGCGCTTCCCCGATCAGGCCGCTGGCATGGGCGCCCACGGGGTTGAAATACCGCAGCAGCACCGCCGAAAACGCCGGGTTCGCAGCCGCATAGTCCCGAAGAATCTGCTCAATCATCGCCTTCGTCCAGCCATAGGGGTTGGTGCAGACGCCGCATTCCATATCCTCAGTCAGCGGAAGCTGCTTCGGCACGCCGTAGACCGTAGCCGAGGAGCTGAAAATCAGATTGCGGACGCCATGCCGCTCCATCCGCTCCAGCAGCGTCAGGGTGCTGTCCAGATTGTTGCGATAGTAGGAGAGCGGCTTTTTCACCGATTCTCCCACGGCCTTCAGGCCGGCCAGATGAATCACCGCGTCAACCGGCCGCTCCCGAAAAATCGTCTCCATCGCAGCGCCGTCGGTCACATCCGCCTCATAGGCCCGGACCTGCTTCCCTGTGATCGCCGCAATCCGTTCGACGGCCTTCGGGCTGCTGTTGGCGTAGTTGTCCACCAGCGTAACCGTATGTCCGGCCTGCAGCAGCTCCACCGCCGTATGTGCGCCGATATATCCGGCGCCGCCCGTCAATAATACCTCCATATTCCGCCTCCAAAGGGTCTTCCTTATGCTCCGCAGCTCTGGGCTGCCGCCGGCTCCTGCGCGTTCGTCGTAATCCGGTAGGTCGGAACAACCCGCTCCAGCATCTCTTTGGTTTCCGGGGAATTGCTTTCCGCCAGTTCCCGAAGCTCCCGAAGCTGCGCCAGGAAGACCTCCTCGTTGATTTCCAGCGGCTTTCCGATAAAGATCAGTTTGTTGTCGGTGCTGCGCATGCCCTCTTCTCCCATCAGGAGCTCCTCATACAGCTTTTCGCCCGGCCGCAATCCAATATATTTCACTTGAATATCCACATCCGGCTCATAGCCCGAAAGGCGGATCATCTTCCGCGCCAGATCATCGATCCGAACCTGCTCGCCCATATCCAGCACAAAAATTTCGCCGCCCTTTGCATAGGCGCCGGCCTGCATCACCAGGGAGACGGCCTCCGGAATGGTCATGAAGTAGCGGATGATATCCTTATGGGTCACCGTCACCGGGCCGCCGTTCTCAATCTGCCGGCGGAAGAGCGGAATCACGCTGCCCGCGCTGCCAAGCACGTTGCCAAAGCGGACCGCAACAAATTTGGTCTCCGAACGCTGGCTGAACATCTGCATAATCATCTCGCAGATTCGCTTGGTGGCGCCCATCACATTGGTCGGGTTGACCGCCTTGTCGGAAGAAATCTGCACAAAAATTTCCGCATGGTGCCGGGCTGCTGCCGCGGCCACATGATAGGTACCCACGACGTTGTTTTTGATGGCCTCGTTGGGGCTGTCTTCCATCAGAGGGACGTGCTTGTGCGCCGCCGCATGGTAGACGATCTCGGGGCGGTAGGTCTGGAAAATCGACTCCACCCGTTTCTCATCCCGCACGGAGCCGATCAGCACCACCAGATTCAACGACGCATAGTCGTGCCGAAGCTCCTGCTGGATGTCATAGGCGCCATTCTCGTAAATATCAAAGATAATCAGGCACTTGGGACGATGCGCGGCGATCTGCCGGCAGAGCTCGCTGCCGATGGAACCGCCTCCGCCGGTGACGAGCACCGTCTTATTCTCAATATAGCCCGCGATCTCGTCCAGGTTCACTTCGACGCTGTCCCGGCCCAGCAGGTCCTCAATCTGTATGTTCCGAATCTGCTGCACGCTGACCCGGCCCGAGGCAATCTCTGCCAGCGAGGGGATCGTCTTGGTCTGGCAGTTTGTCTTCTGGCAGATGTTCAGGATTTTTCGCGATTGCTCCGTCGTGGCAGTCGGAATCGCCAGAATAATTTCCTTCACCCGAAAGCGCTCCGCCACCTGGCAGATGTCCTCGCGCGTACCGACGACCGGCACACCCCGCAGCGTGCCGCCAACCTTCCTGCGGTCATCGTCAATCAGGCAGACGACACGATTGCGGGATTGCCTGCTGCTGTTGAGGTCCCGCAGCGTCATTGCGCCGGCGGCGCCGGCGCCGATCACCATGGTCCGGACCTTTCCGCCGCCACGCCGCCTGCCGCCCAGGGTCTCGCGCGCAATTCGATACGAATAGCGGGAGCCCGCCGTAACCAGCATTTGCAGCAGCATATACAGCAGCGGGAAGCTGCGCGGAATCGGCAGCGTCATTATCTTCATCGCCACATACTGGACAACGGCGAGAATCACCGTTGCAGCGAAAATATGTAGGCTCTCCTCCAGGCCCGCATAGGCCCACAGGCTCTG
>Ga0129308_1001756_pt1 | contig 20915 bp, 14 predicted proteins | sample L827metagenome_FD_94440 | JGI IMG/M metagenome (GOLD analysis project Ga0129308, IMG submission 94440) | Ring-tailed lemur group fecal microbial communities from Wisconsin, USA - L827 metagenome | ecosystem: Host-associated > Mammals > Digestive system > Large intestine > Fecal | place: USA... | reverse complement strand
TTCGGCAGTTGGTTACCAGCCCACGCTGGCAACGGAGATGGGCGACCTCCAGGAGCGCATTACCTCCACGAAGACCGGCTCCATCACCTCGGTTCAGGCCGTCTACGTTCCCGCTGACGACCTTACCGACCCTGCACCTGCCACGACGTTCATCCACCTGGACGCTACCACCACGCTGTCGCGTTCCATCGCGTCTCTGGGCCTTTACCCGGCCATTGACCCGCTGGCCTCTTCTTCCTCCGCTCTCGATCCGCTGATCGTTGGCGAGGAGCACTACCGCGTGGCTACCGCCGTCCAGGAGCTCCTCCAGGCCTACTCCGACCTGAAGGACATCATCGCCATTCTTGGTATGGACGAGCTGTCTGAGGAGCAGAAGCTCACGGTCAACCGTGCCCGTAAGCTTCAGCAGTTCCTCTCCCAGAACTTCCACGTGGCCGAGCAGTTCACGGGCAACCCCGGCGTCTACATGAAGCTTGAGGACACCGTGCGCTCCTTTGCCGAGATTGTCGACGGCAAGTGCGACGACCTGCCCGAGCAGTGCTTCCGTTATGCCAGTGACATCGACGACGTGCGCGAGCGCGCCGCGAAGCTGGCTGAGTAGGCTTCGGCCCACTCGTAAAGAGAGGTCAGGCTTATGGCGGACAACACACTTACCTGTGAGATCGTCACCCCGGTAAAGACCGTTTTCGCAAGCGAGGCCACCTATGTAGGTCTTCCTGGCGAGATTGGTTCTTTCGGCGTGATGCAGCGTCACGAGCCGCTTGTTTCTGCCCTCAAGGCTGGCGTGGTGAACGTCACTGCGGCCGATGGCAAGCACGAGTTTGTTCTGAGCGGCGGCTATGCTCAGGTCAATGACAACAAGGTCATCGTTCTTGCTAACGACGCTCTTGAGGTTTCCCAGATTAAGGCCGACGAGGTTCAAACCACGCTGGCTGGCGTCGAGAAGGAACTTGCAGCCCTTTCGGAAGGCGACTCTGCTGCCGCCTACCTCAAGGGTCAGAAGGAATGGCTCGAGCTCCAGCTTAAGACCGTAAACGCTTAAGAAGGAGCGCACTCATGGACGTGATCAAAGTAGAAGGCGGCGCTAAGCTGCACGGTACCGTACACGTCGAGGGTGCAAAGAACTCAGCCTTGAAGCTCATGGCTGCAACTGTCATGGCGCCGGGCGTCTATCACCTCAGCAATGTGCCTGACATCTCTGATGTCAGGCTCATGTGCAAGGTGCTCCAGACGCTCGGCGCCTGCGTTGTTCATGGGGAGCATGAGCTCATCATCGACACCAAGACGGTGAGCAACTGGGTCACTCCCTATGAGTACGTTTCGAAGATGCGTGCAAGCATCTCGATTCTTGGCCCGCTTATCACACGTTTCGGCAAGGCAATTGTGGCCATGCCGGGCGGGTGCAACATTGGTGCCCGCTCTATCGACCAACATCTGTCTGGTCTGGCGGCACTTGGCGTGAAAATCGACAACGACCATGGCAATATCCGTGCTGACGGCACGGCCGGCTTGCATGGCGCTATCGTCACGCTCGACTTCCCCAGCGTGGGTGCTACAGAGAACATCATGATGGGTGCCGTCAAGGCGAAGGGCACGACCATCATCGAGAATGCGGCCCGTGAGCCTGAGATTGTCGATTTGGCAAACATGCTCAATGACATGGGCGCAAAGATTATTGACGCCGGTTCGCATGTCGTGCGCATCGAAGGAGTGGATGCGCTCCACGCGACCGATCATGTGACGGTCGGTGACCGCATCGAGGCCGGTACCTTCATCGTTGCCGGCGCTCTTTGCTCCGATGAGGGCGTGACCGTTACCGGTTTCGACCCCATGCATCTCGATATCCCGCTTGCAAAAATGGCCCAGATGGGCGTCGAGATTGAGCGCTTTGAGAACGGCGTGACTGCCCGTCGTGGTGAGAAGCTCGTTCCCGTGGATATCCAGACGCTTCCGTATCCTGGTTTCCCCACCGATATGCAGGCTCAGCTCATGGTGCTTGAATGCATGGCCGATGGCGCCAGCTTCATCACCGAGAACGTGTTTGAGAACCGTTTCATGCTGGCTGCAGAGCTTGTGCGCATGGGTGCTTCCATCCGTGTTGAGGAGCGCCATGCCCTGGTCAAGGGTCCGACGAACTTCACAGGAGCACAGGTTGCTTCTCCCGACCTGCGCGGCGGCGCTGCACTCGTGCTTGCTGGCCTTGTGGCCGAGGGTACAACCTATGTGTCGGAGACCCGTCATATCAAGCGCGGGTACGAGAACTTTACCGGTAAGCTGAGCTCGCTGGGTGCGAACGTCTGCCACATCGAGATGGAAAACCCGGACGAGTTCTAGTCGGTTCAGGCGGCACAAATCTGTTTCGCGTCACAACTTCATAGAGGACAAAAAGGGCGCAGAATCCCTCACGTGACCCTGCGCCTCTGGTTTCGTGTGCGTGCCGATTAGCCCTGTGCGAATAGCTGTCCAAGCTCGCAGAGAAAGTCGACCATGGCCTCGACCTGGCTCACCACGGCGAATTCTCGCACGCTGTGGTAGTTGAAGCCGCCTGTGGAAATGTTCGGGCAGGGGAGGTTGCGGAACGACAGTGCTGCGCCGTCGGTGCCGCCACGGATGGGACGCGTGAAGGCTTTGACCCCAATACGCTCGAAGGCCTTGTAGGCGTTGTCGATAAGCGCGGGGTAAGGGGCAACCTTCTCGGCCATGTTGCGGTACTGGTCGCGAATCTCAACAAAGACACGCGGTTCGTTCCAACGCTTGTTGATGAAATCGGCAACCTCAAGCATCATGGCCTTCTTCATCTCAAAAGCCTGTAGGTCGTGGTCGCGCACGATGTAATGGGCAAAAGTCTCACTGCAGTCGCCTTGGATATCGCAAAGGTGGAAAAAGCCCTCGTAACCATCGGTGTGCTCAGGGCGGGCGTTCTCAGGAAGCATGCGGTCGAAATCCTCGAACACGCGCAGAGCGTTCACCATGACGTTCTTGGCGCTGCCGGGATGAATTTCATGGCCCTTGACGCGCACGGTCGCGCTTGCCGCGTTGAAGCACTCGTACTCCACGCCGCCAAGCACATCTCCGTCGATGGTGAAGCCGTAGGCTGCGCCAAAGCCCTCCACATCGAGCAGGCTGCAGCCGTGGCCGATCTCCTCGTCGGGCGCAAAGCACACAGCAATGCGGGGATGGCGCAGGGAGGCGTCGTTTACGGCTCGTGCCAGGTAGCTCATGATTTCAGCCACGCCGGCCTTGTCGTCGGCACCAAGCAGGGTAGAGCCGTCGGTGCACACGATGTCCTGGCCAACAAGCTTTGAAAGACCAGGCGTATTTTCCTCGGTGAGGCTGATTTTCTCACCCTTATGCTCGCCAAGCACGAGCTCGCCGCCCTCATAGGTGCGTACGCGGGGCTTGACGTTGCGTGCAGGCGCATCGGGGCTCGTGTCGATATGCGCAATCAGAGCCAGACAAGGCAGATGCTCGCACCCGGCGCTGGCGGGCAAGTGTGCTGTCACATAGGCGTTGTCGTCCATATGGGCATCGACAAGGCCGAGGTCGAGCAACTCGCGCTCAAGCAGGCGGGCCAGGTCAAACTCGTCGGGGTTGGAGGGAACCTCAGCCTCGTTTGCCGGATCGGACTGAGTGGAGATGCTGCAATACCGGATAAGCCTATCAATCACATCGCTCATACACTGCTCCTTTTAAAAGAAACCGGGCGCGAAACATGTCGCGCCCGGCATGGGAACCTAGCGAATCATACTACGGTGCGGGCATACTAGCTGCGTTTCGAGCCCTAGTGCTTCTCAAGCCACCCAAGCACGCTGTCCTCAACACCGGCTTTAGAAGCCTTGACCACGGTGTCGAACCTGCGGGGAAGGGTCTCCAGAGCCTCGAGACCAGCGGGAACGCGGGTGTCCGTGGCTTCGGCGATGGCGCGGTTGAGGGCGATGCCGGAAAGCGACGCGACCTCGGCGGGAAGCTCGTCATGGGCGCCAAGGCCGTTGAGGCCGCGCCACACGTTGGGGCCGAACTTTGCCCAGTGGGCGGTGGAGGCAACGAGCATGGGGCGCTCGCTGCGATGCTCCTTGGCCACCTTCAGGGCGACGGCAGTGTGGGGGTCGAGCAGGTAGTGCTTCTCGGCAAAGACCTCGCCGATCTCGCGCAGGCAGGCGTCATTATCGACGCAGCCGGCGGCGTAAAGCTCCTGCATGCGGGCGCGCGTGTCGGCGTCGACCTCGAAGCGCTTGTCGCGGGAGAGGTCGGCCATCCAGCCACGGACACGCTCGGCGTCGCGGCCGCACAGCTCGAAGAGCTGGCGCTCCAGGTTGGACGACACAAGGATGTCCATGCTGGGGGAGGGGGTAAGCGAGAGCTTGCGCGAACGGATGTCGTAGACGCCCGTCGTGATGAAGTCGGTGAGTACGTTGTTCTCGTTGCTTGCGCACACGAGGCGTGCGATGGGGGTGCCGATGCGCTTGGCGTAGTAGGCAGCCAAGATGTTGCCGAAGTTGCCGGTGGGCACGCAGACGTCGATCTCTTCGCCGGCGCGTACAGAGCCTGCCGCGACCATGTCGGCGTAGGCGCTCATGTAGTACACGATCTGAGGCATGAGGCGACCCCAGTTGATGGAGTTCGCGCTGGAGAGGGCCAGGTTGTGCTCGGCCATGAGCTTGTCGCAGAACGCCGTGTCGCCAAAGGCCTGTTTGACGGAGGTCTGGCAGTCGTCGAAGTCGCCGCGGGCCGCGAAGACGTTGACGTTGTCACCCTGCTGGGTGGTCATCTGGCGCAGCTGGATGTCGGAGACGCCGCCGTTGGGATAGAAGACGCAGATGCCTACATGCTTGCGGCCGGCGAAGCCCTCAAGCGCCGCCTTGCCCGTGTCGCCGGAGGTGGCCACGAGGATGAGGTGGTCGTGGTCGAGCCTGCCCTCTTCGCGCAGCTTGCCCGTTGCATGCTCGAAGAAGCGGGGCAGGCACTGCAGGGCCATGTCCTTGAAGGCCGAGGTGGGCCCATGGAACAGCTCGAGCACGTGGATGCCGTCGCCCAGGTCAACCACGGGGGCGATGCGCTCGTCGTCGAACTGGGGGCCGTAGGCGCCGGCCATGAGGGAGTCGATTGCGTCGTCGGCGATGTCGACCTCGAATGCGCGGTAGACGTGCGCAGCACGCTGGGCGTAAGGAAGCTCGGCAAGCGCGCAAATCTCTTCGACGCTCATCGAGGGAATCTGCTGGGGCACGAAAAGGCCGCCACCGGGGGCAATGCCTTCGACGATGGCCTCGCAAAATGAAAGCGCGTCGCTCACGTTTCCACGGGTGTCGATATAGCGGTTCATGGTTGGCCTTTCGTGGTCGATTGGCATGTCAGACGGGAGTCTAGCCTGTATATCGTAGCGTGTGGGGAAAGCCCGGAGCGGCTCGGACGGCAAACGGTATAGAATGTATGCCGACTCGTGAATAAAATGCCATGCATATGAAGAAGCGACGGCGGTACAATTTCCAATTCATTGCTCGGTGTCTGGCTGATGCAGGGGGATGCGAATGGTCGAGAAACTGACAGGGAAGATGGACGTCCTTGTCGCGATTGGTTTTGGCTTCTTTTTGGCTTGGAGGCAAAACCTCATCAACTTCCTGTATCCGATGTCGGCGGGCCTGGTGTTCTCGCCCCTTGTGTGCATGTCGTTTGCATGTTGCCTTGTGCTGGTCTTGGCGCTCGTCGCGTTTCGAAGCAACCAGGCGTCATTCTCCTCGCGCGTGCTTGTGTCGATTCCGGCGGTGCTCATCGTCGCCGCGACGCTGTGCGCCTATCTGGTGGCCAAGGACTTCGGCGGCGCGGTGCTTGCCTATGCGGCCGCCCTCATCATTGGTGTGGCCTCAGCGCTCGGCCTCTTTTCGTGGGTCGAGATGCTCGCGGTGGTCGACGTTGGCACGCGTATCGTGACCGCGGTGTTCGCCCTGCTCATCAAGGCGCTCTTGGGGCTCGTTTGTGCGGCCGTCGGTGGCTTTATCGGCCCTTTGCCCATCACAATCCTTGCGCTTGTGGTACTTATCGTTCTTGTGGTGCACGAGGCTCGCAACGCCCATCGCGAGATAAAGCCTCTCATCATGCGCCCCACAAGCTCGAGCCACTTCAAGCTGTTGCTCGGTGCACTTGTGGTCTATGCCTTTATCTTCGGTGTCACGGCGGGCAACACCGCCGCTGTTGCCCATATTTCGGTGATGCTCGACTTCAACACGGGAGTCGACGAGTGCTTGCTTGTTATCTCCGCCATTTTGCTTGCAGTTCTTTTGCCTTGCAAGTCGGGCGTGCGCCTCTCTACCATCGGCCGCGTGCTCACACCGGTGCTCGCCATCTTGTTTTTGCTGCACATCCTCTTGGGCGGCAGCGCCGGAGGGCTCCTGCCCAAGCTCACTGAGGCGTTTTGGGATATCGTGCAGGTGTTTGTGCTGCTTGTCCTCATCGATGTGGCCCAGAGTGGCGTGGCGAGCCTGTCGTTTGTGTTTCCTGTCGGCTGGGGCGTGGTGAGTTTCGGCTATGCCTGCGGTACGCTGGCCGGTCAGGCGACGGGCCTGTCGTTTGGCGATGATTTTGCCGCGGTGCAGGCCATTACGGCGATGATGACGATTCTGGCCGTTGTGGCATCGAGCGTGCTCGCGGCTGCACAGTATCCCTCGCCGGCGAACGGCACTGTCCAACCTTTTGTTCCTGTCGAGCTGCAGAATGGGGGCTTCGAAGGATCGTCCCAGCATGGCGACACGGCTCCCGACATCCTTGCAACGTATGCCACGGCCGGCGCTGCCGGGCAGGCGGGCACGATTCAGGCAACACCCGACGGGGCGCCGGCGGTCGCTCCCGTCGACCCCATCGCCCAGGCGTGCGCGGTGATTGCGAAGAAGTGCGCCTTGTCGGAGCGCGAGGGCGAGGTGCTCGACCTGCTTGCCCGCGGCAACACGCGCATGTCCATCGCCGAGAAGCTCATCATCTCGGAGAACACCGTGCGTGTGCATGTGAAGAACATCTACGCCAAGCTGCACATCCATTCCAAGCAACAGCTCATCGACATGGTGGACAAGCGCGCATAGCGCAGTCTGGCTCGTGCGGCAACGGCATCGCATCAGTGCCGCGCGGCAGGCGGCTTTCTCATTACGCGTGTGCAAACCTTTCGTTTCCGCCGTGTTGAATGGCTCGATACAGAGGAAGGCTGTCTGCGCCTCGATGCTAGGATGCCCGAAATCACCGCTTGAGGCGGTGCCTATTCGGCTTTCGAGGAGGCGCATATGCAGTCAACCAACCCTTATGACGACCTTCGGGTGCTCGTTGACCGCAGGGAGGGTATCAACCGCGAGCTTGCGCGCAACGGTGTGCGATTTGGCATCTACAAGCACGGCGAGTTCATCGAGCAGCTCTTTCCCTACGACCCCATCCCTAGAGTTATCCCCGCTGAAGAATTTGAGTTCCTTGAGCGCGGTCTCATCCAGCGCGTCGACGCGCTCAACGCCTTCTTGCGCGACATCTATTCCGAGAAGCAAATCGTGCGCGACGGCGTGATACCGGAGGACTTCATTTATTCCTCGAGCGGTTATCTCCCGCAGGTCAACGAGATAGTCCCGCCGGGCGGCGTCTTTGCCCACATAGCCGGCGAGGACCTCGTCCAGGCTCAAGACGGCACCTGGTACGTGCTTGAGGACAACCTGCGCATCCCCTCGGGGGCAAGCTACCCGCTTATCGTGCGCGACATCGAGCGTCAGGTGAGCCCTGAGATCTTCCGCGACCACGCCGTGCTCGACAACCGCGCCTATCCCGAACTGCTTCGCGAGGCGATGGAGTTCGTAAGCTGCGAGGGCATCTCGGTGGTGCTCACGCCCGGGCGCTACAACGCCGCGTTCTTTGAGCACAGCTACCTTGCCGAGAAGATCGGTGCGAGCCTGGCGTTCCCCGACGACCTCGTGGTCGAGAACGAGCGGCTGTACTTCACCGACTATCTGGGCGACAAGCACCAGGTGGGAGTCGTGTATCGACGCATCTCCGATGAGTACCTCGACCCCTTCTACTTCAACCCCGACTCGCTTATCGGTGTGCCGAACCTTTTGAGCGCTTACCGGGCGGGCAACGTGGCCCTCGTGAATGCGCCGGGCAACGGGGTGGCCGACGACAAGGGCATCTACTACTTTGTGCCTGCCATGATCCACTACTACCTCAACGAGCAGCCGATTTTGCAGAATGCCCCCACGTACCTGCCGATGTATCCCGACGACATGGCGACGGTCATGGACAAGCTCGAGACGCTCGTGGTCAAGGACGTGGCCGAGGCGGGCGGGTACGGCGTTGTTTTCGCAAACAAGCTTGATGCTGAGGAGCTCGCATCCCTTCGCAAGGCGATTCAAGACGAACCCAGGCGCTTCATCGCTCAAGAGGTGATTGACTTCAGGTCGCTTCCCGCCGTCGACGAGCAGGGCAAACCCTGCAGGCGCATGGCCGACCTGCGTGCCTTCGTGCTTTCCGGCAAGGAGACGCGCGTGTGGCGCAGCGGCCTCACGCGGTTCTCGCGCGTCGAAGGCTCGATGATCGTCAACTCCTCGCAGGGCGGCGGCTTCAAAGACACCTGGATTCCCCAGCGCTGAAAGGCATCAAACTCATGGGCATTATCACTCTGAACAAGGTCGACGCCCTTTGGTGGCTCGGCCGTTACACCGAACGCGTCTTCACGACACTGAGGACCTTCCTGCCCTTTTACGACACCTGCCTCGACCATGACGCCGAGCGCTTCCGTGTCTTCAGCGACGCGCTTGACTTGAACGCGGATGTGAGCGACCTTGCGTCGTTCCTCGAAGACTTCCTGTATGACAAACACAACGCCAACTCGGTGTGTGCGGCCATGAACGCGGCGTTCGACAACGCCATCTTGCTGCGCCCCGAGGTGGGCACGCGGACGCTGGGCTACATCGAGCTCGCCATCAACCATCTGCGTGACTCGCGCGAGGCCGCCGAGCGGATCTCTGCCCTGCGCAGTGCTTGCGACGCGTTGCTGGCATTTTGGGGTTCGCTGGAGGACGGCGGCTCGTCATCCGAGGTCAAGGCGTTTGTCATGGCGGGTAAGTACGTCGAGCGGCTTGATTTGTACTCGCGTTTCAAGCGTCCCGAGGCCGATTTTCACGCTCCGGTCGTTCGCCTTGCCTTCAACATGCAGATTCTGCCCGAGCGCGCCCGGGCCCTGCTTTCGCCTGCGATTGCCGGTGCCGCCGACGTCCTGAAGCTGAGGGGGTATTCCGGGGAGCTTGTAGAACGTGTGCATGCCATTGCGCCGGTTCCCTGTCTTGACGAAGATGGCAACGTCATGTCGGCAACTACCGCCGTGGACGCGTAGGGGGTGCACCGTGCGCTGTGCCGAACCTCGCCTCACGGCGTCCGGAGCAACCGTGAAGAAGCTCACCATCGATTACACGACGAGCCTGGAGTTTTCCGGGCCTGTCGTTGACCATCACTTTCTCCTGAGGTGTCTGCCTCAGGAGAACGCCCAACAGCAGATACACAGTCTCACGCTCGACATCTCGCCGGCTCAGGCATGGTACGTGCGCGAGGTGGACAGCTTCTACAACCAGATTGTCGTGGGGCATCTGAGCGAGGCGCACTCCTCGTTTAGCTGGTCGGTGCATGCCATCGCATTCGTAGACCAGTCGCGCCATCGCCCCATGCCCTACAAGCCCCTGTACCGCTACCCGTCGAAGTTCACGCGTCCGGGCCCGGCCATCGAAGCGCTCGTCGAGGAAGCACGCAAGGGCATCGAGGGCAACCCGCGCGTGCAGACCCCGCTTGAGGTGGCCGTCTATGTGATGAACCTGCTCTATGAGCGGTTTAGCTATGTCCCGGGCATCACGAACGTGCGTACGACCGCCGAAGAGGCGCTTGCGGGCGAACGCGGCGTCTGCCAGGACTACGCCCACATACTCATTGCCTGCTGCCGCCGTCTGGGCGTTATGGCACGCTACGTGGCGGGGCTCCTCATTGGGGAGGGTGCCACGCATGCATGGGTGGAAATCTATCAGGGCGGTACATGGTGGGAGATCGATCCCACGCACAACCGCGTGGTGAACGACGACTACGTCCGCATCTCAAACGGTCGGGATTACGGAGACTGCATGCTCGACGTGGGCGTGTTCTGCGGCGACGTGACCCAGAAGCAGACCGTGCTTGCCAAGGTGTACGAGCAATAACGAGCAATGAACAGGAAGCCCGTCCTTGATCGGGCGGTCAAGGACGGGCGAGCTGTGCTGGTGAGTTGCGTGCGTTGGTCGCGTGATGGCGCCTTCGCGTGGGCTGTGCTGACTCTTAGGCTTCAAGCGCTTCTGCGAGCGCCTCATCGGCCTGGCAGGCGATGTCGGGCAGGATGCCAGTGCCCCGGATGCCCCGGCCCTGGGCGGCCTCGACGGTTTTGGTCATGGGGTAAGTGAAGACGAAGCGGTCGCCGAAGGCGAGTGTCACGGGGTTGGAGTAGTCGAGCGTGCCACGTGTGGCTTGGCCCACCTGCTTTGCGCGCGTGGACTTCTTGGCAACGCTTGCAAGCCACTCAGCTGCGTCGGCGGTGCGCCCGCTTGTGAGCAGGAACACGCACTGGTCGGCCGGGGCGGCGGCGATGTCGAGCTGCGCGGGGGCAAGCGACTCTTCTACGAAGCCTTTGCCCATGCTTTCTTGCGCGGCCTGGAGACCCTGGTCGAGCCAGGCGGTGGTGTCGCCGGCACCCTGGGCCTCAATCAAGGCCTTGAGCTGGGTGAACTGAGCAATACGGGCTTTGCATGCACCTGTGGAGTAATTGGTGAGCACCTGCTGGGTGCCGATGAGCGTCTCCAGCGTCGTCGGTTCGTCGAACAGCCAGTCGAGCAGGGGGTAGGCTGCCTGCTCGACACCGCCTGTGCAATCGCGCATGTCGATGACGAGCTTCTTTGCTGCGCGTACCTGGTCGGCATGCTCGGTCAGCAGGTCTGCCGCCTCGGTGGAGTCGAGGTTGCCCACGGTGAGGACGGCTGCATCGCCGCGCACCTCAAGCGTGCAGGGGGCAGACTCGAGCGCGGCGCTGGCGTCGGCATCCAGGCGCATGAGGCGCAGGTTGGGGTCGTCCAAGTGCGCAAGGCGTTCCTGCATCATGGCCTCAAGCAGGTCGTCGTCGAGAAGGCCCAGTTCGTCGGCCTTCCTGAAGAGCTTGTGCCATGCCTTGCCGGCGTGGTCGTCGCATTCGGGCATGCCGGCGTAGTCGTGGTCGAGGGCGATGAGAATCTGCGATGCGATGGTGCGGGGCTCGGGCGTCATAGTGCAAGCCTTTCACTGGGGAGATGCACGTTTTTCTGCCTGCTATCCTACCCAAACGCCCCGTCTGTGGGTGCGCGCATGCCAAGCTCGCACCGCTTTATCACGTGTGGGACGGCCTTGGCCGGTCGCTGAGACCCATCCCAACAGGCTGCACGAGCATGTGCCATGGGTGTGCAGAAATCGCTGGTGGCCTTGGGTGCCGAGCTGACCCCTTGCCCTGGACTGCTGAAATCCCCGGCGACTCTACGCTTTGAGCCTGGCCTCATTTTTTGAAGTTGCCCGCAGCTCTATGCTTCGAGCTTGAGCGCCGCCTCGAGAATTGTGTCGCGCGTGCACTCCTCGGGCGTGAAGGGCACATGCACGTCGAGCGGCAGTCCCGTGCGCTCATATCCCTGCCCGTCGTGGTTTGCCTTCGTGCGGCTGATGGGGTAGGTAAACGTGCAGTCGATGCCTTCAAGCTCACTGGTGAGGTAGTTGGCGTAGTCCACCCAGCCTTTGGTGGCACGGCCCACCAGGCGCACGCGCTCCATCCCCATGACGGCCTGAGCCAGGCGCTCCGCCCCTTCCCCTGTGTCGGAATCGAGCAGGATGCAGGCAAGGCGCGGTGCGTTTGCGTCGGGCGCCACGCGCTCGTCGGCGAAGGGGGAGGGGAGAACCTCGGGCAGCTCGGCCATGCGCAGGCGCTCTGCCATGACGTGGGTGGTGCGCTTGCGTGCGAGCACCTCGTCGGCCTTTGCCTGAATGTCGGCGCACAGCTCGTCGGCCATGCTGAGGCCGGCCTCGTCGAGTGCGGGGCGGACGCGGTCAATGTCGGCGATGAGTGCGGCGGCGTTGTTCTTGGAGTAGACGGTGAAGAGCTCGACGTCGTCCACGACTTGCTTCGCGTCAATCTCGGCGTCCACAAGCAGGGGAAGAAGCGCCAGGTAAGAGGCGTGATCTGCGGTGCCGGCGCAGTGGCGCAGGTCGAGCACAAGCTTGCCCGCACCTTGCTCGGCGAGGGCTGCCGTAGCCTCAGAAACGGCCTGGGCAACCTTGTCGGCTTGAGAGAGGTCGTCGATTCGCATGACGACGGCGCCGTCCTGCACGCGGGTCGTGAACTTAGGATCGGGTGTCTCCACGGGGTAGCGACGCAGGTCGAGGCGCATGACGTGGCCGTCGCCGGGGAAGACGTCGATGTCGTCGAACATGCGCATGGCCAAGTCCCAGTCCTCGCGGTCCGTGCCTCGACCCCAGACGACGTCGGCCCCCATGTCCTTGAGCAGGAAGTCGATCCTGTTCATGCCCACGGCGACGATGCGCATGCCCGGAGCCAGGCGCGTCTCCTGCCGCGCTTCGGTCACATAGAGGAAGTTCTCATGGCGCTTGACGCGAAAGCCCAGGTCATACTCCTGATAACTGCCGTCGTGGCAGGTGACCTTGCAGGTTTTGGCACCTGCGGTGGAGAGGTACTGGCGCGCGGCAAGCAGGAACTGGTCCACGTCGGCATGGGCGTTGCGCGACGCCTTGGCCAGCGAGTTGCCGCAGGCCTCGGCGTTGCCGATGGAGCGCCTGCCGGGTGCGGCGTCCATGTGCAGCGTCTCGCAGATGGCGTTGTAGCCAGACAGGTAAAGGAAACCTCGCATTGTCAGTCCTTCCACGACGACTCGTTGAGCCTTGCAGGGCATCTTCTTAGTCTAAATTCGGGCATGTTTGCGTCTTAATGTCGGCAAGGCGACTACCCGCAGCGAGTGCGATGGCGTTACCGCAGGTAGATGAGGTGAGACCTTGAGCCGTGCATCTTGCTGTTCCAACAAGGCGCAAACATGCCGGAGTTTGTTGCACTATGGCACCGCTGACAAAGCGGGGGCACCCCGGATGCGATTGGGGCACCCCCGCTTCAGCTGCGCTCATGCTACCCCGGGAGAGGAAGCATGCAATGCCTCGAACCTAGAGCCCCAGGTAGGCAGCGGCGCTCTTGCCGGCGACGCGCCCGTTGGTGAGGGCCATGCCGATGGAGTTGCCGGCGGCAGGCGTAGAGTAGCCGGTGCCGTAACGGCCGCCCAGGTCGGCGCCTGCGCAGTACAGGCCGGGGATGGGGTTGCCGTCGAGGTCCTCGACGTTGAGGTTCTTGTCGGCCATGACGCCCGACATGGTGACCATTGCGGGGCTCGAGCCAGAGCGGCCGCAGGAGCCGGAGAAGCCGTAGTAGAGCGGGCCCTCGATCGGAATCATCGCCTCGGCGTTCTTGCCGAACTCCGGGTCGCAAGTGTAGGTGCCGTCCTGGCAGGCGTAGCACAGGTCGTTGTAGTGGTTGACCGCGGCCACGAAGCCCTCGACGTCCTCGATGCCCAGGCCAGCGGCCAGGTTCTCAAGGCTGTCGGCCTTATAGATGCCGCCGCCCATGCGCTCGGCGGTGGTCATGCCGGTGATCTTGATCTGGCTGTTGACCTCGCCGGTCTCGATGTCGTACATCATGTCCATGATGTACTCGGGACGTCCGAAGTTGGGGCCGGTGTGCTCAAGGCCGCAGCTGGCGATGTGCTTGAGGTAGTCGCCGCCGATGATGCCGTAGCAGGCGCCCGTCTTGCGCGAGCAAGCGTCGCCAGCAGCGGTGATGTTGCCCTCGTTGCAGAAGCGCTGCATGTTCTCGTCGAGCCACAGGTGGCAGTTGGCACCCCAGGTGCCGGAGGGGCCGCCGCCCAGGGACATGTGGCCGCGCGGGGAGGGATCGACGAAGCCGCCGGCCCAGCACAGCATCTTGACACCCGAACCGTCACCGGCGCAGGCCATGCCGCCGCCGTTGAAGTCCTCCTTGAGGCCGCCAGTGCGCTCGTACTTCTCCTGAAGCTCGTTGAGTAGGGCCCAGCACATGTCGGCGTTCTGGATGTAGCCGCCGGCGCAGGAGATGACTGCCTTGCAGTTGAACTTGACGTAACGGTCGGCGTCGGCGTCGTAGACGATGACGCCGGTCACGGTGCCGTCCTCAGCCTGCACGACCTTGTAGCCCTTGTAGCCCAGGAACACCTGAGCGCCCAGGGTGTAGGCCTTGGCCAGGCATGCCATCTGGACGTTGCCAAGGATCGAGGAGGCAGCGACGCCGCCGTGGCCCTCGCGGCCGTGGAAGTGACCCATCATCTGGATGGTGGTGGCCCAGGTCTTCGTGCCGGGGGCCTTGGGGTAACCGGTATGGTCGAGGCACTGGTTGTTGTTGTCGTAGAAGGAGGCGCAGGCGTCATAGAGAGCCTGGTAGCCGGCCTGGTAGCCCTCCTCGGTCGTCTCGCAGTTGGGGTCGACGGCAAGCGAGGCCCAGTCGATGTCGGCGGTGAGCTCCTTGACCTTGTCGGCGTCGAACATGGCCTGGACGATGATCTTGCCGTTGCGGGTCACGTCGTAGGTGTAGAAGGACTCGTCGATGTCCTGGGCGTAGGCGCCGCCCTCGGAGGAATACTCGTTGTTGGTGAGGGCCAGGTCGCTCACGAGCTGGTTGTACAGGTCGTGGCGCTCGGAGTCCTCGACGGCCTCCTTCATGCAGGCAAGCATGTTGTCGAGGCACTCGCCGGAGTTGTTGACGTAGGAGGCGACGATCTCCTGGCTCACGCGGCCGCCCGAGCGGGTCGTGAACTCGTTGATGACCTCACCGAGGTTGTACTCGGCGAAGCCGGCGTTCTTCACGAAGTCGGCGTTCCAAGCGGCGGCGTCCTCGCCGATGTACATGAGGTAGGTGCTCTTCTCGCACATGGCGACCTTTGCGCCGGCCTCGGCGAGGGCGAGCGTCGCCTGCGTGCCGGCGTGTCCGCCGCCGATGACGACGGCGTCGAAGTCGTTGATCTCCTCGGCGATCTCCACGTCGTCGGGCACGCCCAGCCAGTCGCCGGCGCCTGCGTAGCCGAAGGTGCGTCCCTCGGCGGCAGCTGCCTCGCGGGCTGCGGGGACGTCCTTGGGGGCACCCATGGGGCCAGGGCCACCGGCGCCGGGGCCACCCTCGCCGCCGCCTTCGCCACCCTCGGGGGCACCCTCGCCCTCGGCGGGCGCCGGGGCCTCCTCGGCAAGGGCCGTGGAAGCGGCCAGGGCCAGCGCCATGGCGCTGCCGGCGGCCACGAAGTTGCGACGGGTCATCTCGGTCTTACTCATCAAGAGCTCCAATCTCAATGCGTTCCTGTAGATGCGCGTCCATGCGCTATCGAGACGGCCGGCCGGTCGCTTCGTTACGCACGAACTGGGGTTCACTCTATTGTTTTCGCGCTGCCAAAAAGGGTTATCCTTTGTGTATTAGTTGATTCTTGCGAAACCGAGGGTATGATATTGGCGTTTCTAGCTGCGTAAATATGCCATTGGTCAGAAAGGGGCCAGAAATGACTGTGGAAGGGGCCGTTGCGCTTACCCCTGCGCATGAGGACTACATTGAGGCAATCGTCGAACTTGAGGAGTCGCAGAACCACCCTGAGATTCGTTCGGTCGACATTGCCAACCTGTTGGGGGTTTCCAAGGCGAGCGTCAACAAGGCCGTCCAAACGCTGCGTGACGCGGACTTCATCGAACAGGAGCGCTACGGTCGCATCACGCTGACCGATCATGGTCGCGCCTATGGTCAGGAGATTTGGGGGCGTCATAACATGCTGCGCCGCTTCCTCATTGATGACCTTGGCGTTGATCCTGAGCTTGCCGAGCAGGAGGCGTGCGAGATGGAGCACACCGTTTCGAGCGAGACCATCGACCGTTGGAGCGCCTGGCTCGATCGCGTGCATGACGCTCTCGCACAGGCAGGTGCCGATGTTTCGCAGGCGTCTTGCGCTAAAGACGACGCTGCGGACAGCGAGCACTAACAGAGTTCGGAACACCGGGGGGATGTTTCGTACGTCTACACCCACGCTCTCGACATGACGGTGCCGCCGTTTATGTCGAGAGCGTGGGCGTTTCTTTTCAACAATGTGTACGCACATGACGTTCATAAACGTTGGCTTACTTTGCGCATAATACGTTTCAGGCACTTGAGGTCCCCCTTACCTCAAGAACGCACGACGGGCTCCCCTTACCCGTCAAGACGCACCATAATTCGAACAGGTAGCGTCGCATCCCTCCTGAGGCCCGGTCCCCCACCGGGCCTCACTTCGTTTATGGGACTTGATAAGACAGGTTGCATCCGATCGCGGAGGCCCATCTGCCGCGTTCCACGGAACCTCATGTACATCTAGTACACATCGGCTCCGCGCGCCTTGCAGATGGGTCTCCGTCTGGATGGGATGGTTGCGGGTGCCGTTTACCGGCGGTGAGTGGCCGTATGGGAGTAATCGCCGAATAACAATGTGCTAAGGAACCGTTCGCCCTGCGCTGCGCATACAATCCGCGCTGAAGTGTGCGGCTGCCCGAGGTCGCGCGCCGACGTACCCGTCTTCGGCAGGAGGTTTCCATGACCGGAATAGCGTTGGTCGTCGCCTTCGTCATCGCAATCGCGGCGATGATCGTGATGATCTCCAAGTTCAAGATTCACCCGTTCATTTCCATCATGCTCGTGTCCCTGGTGTTTGGTCTGGTGGCCGGCATCCCGCTGGTCAATCAAACGCTTGAAGACGGCACAACCGTTTCGGGCATCGCCTCCGTCATCGGTGCGGGTTTCTCGGGTACCTTCACCAGCATCGGCATCGTCATTATCTTGGGCGCCCTGGTGGGCTCCATCCTCGAGGCCACGGGCGGCGCGTTCAAGCTCGCCGACATGGTTGTGTCCCTCGTGGGCAAGAAGCACCCTGAGATTGCCATGGAGCTCATGGGTTGGATCGTCTCCATCCCAGTGTTTTGCGACTCGGGCTTCGTCATTCTGAACCCCATCCGCAAGGCCATCGTGCAGAAGACCGCCGCAAGCTCGGTCATGCTCACCGTGTGCCTGTCGTGCGGCCTGTATGTCAGCCACGTCTTCATCCCGCCGACGCCCGGCCCCATCGCCGCCGCCGGTTCGCTCGGCCTTGAGAACGACCTGCTGCTCGTCATGGGCCTGGGTGTTGTCTGCTCCATCCTTCCCTTGATCGCCGGCGTCGTGTTCGCCCGCTTCATCGGCAAGCGCGTCAAGGCTGAGGACGAGGCCGACGCAAGCGGCAACGTTGCGACCTACGAGGAGATCAAGGCCCAGTACGGCCAGCTTCCCGGCGGTTTCATTACGCTTGCCCCCATCGTTGTGCCCATCGTGCTCATGGCTCTGGGCTCCATCTCCTCGATGGCCAAGTGGAGCGGCTTTGGTGCCGACCTGTGCACCTTCTTCGGCACGCCCATGATCGCCCTTGCAATGGGCGTCGTGTTCGGCGTCATCCAGCTTGCCGTTACCGCCAACCTGGACAAGTTCCACGACCTGGTCCAGGAGACGCTCAAGACCGTGGGCCCGATCCTCTTCATCACTGCCGCCGGCGGTGTCCTGGGCAAGGTCATCGCCTCCACCGACATGGTGAACTTCATCAAGGAGCAGGCGGTCACCCTCGAGGCGCTCGGCATCTTCTTCCCGTTCCTGCTCGCGGCCATCCTCAAGACCGCGCAGGGTTCCTCCACGGTGGCCATCACCACCACGGCCGGCATCCTTGCGCCCGTCATGGCGACGCTCGGCCTTGACACCCCTGTTGCCGCCGCGCTTGCCGTCATGGCCATCGGCGCCGGTGCCATGACCGTGTCGCATGCCAACGACTCCTACTTCTGGGTCGTCACCAACTTCGGCGCCATGCAGCCTGACCAGGGCTACAAGACCCAGACTGTCGCCACGGGCATCCTCGGCATTGCCGGCGTGCTCAACGTCTGGATCGTCTACATGATCTGCTCCGCCATGGGCCTGGCCTAAAAACCAGCGCCGTCTGTGTGCTCCCGCGGGGTCGCGCGCATGTGCGCGGCCCCGTTTTTGCTTCTTGTCGAAAGGATGCCTGCGTTGTACAAGAACTTCCTGATCGTGCCCGATTCTTTCAAAGGCACCATGAGCGCCATCGACGTGTGCCGCATCATGGCCGAGACGCTGCAGGAGCGTTTTCCCGAGGTGCATATCGACACGATTCCTATGGCCGACGGCGGCGAGGGAACGGTAGACGCCTTCCTGGCCGCCAATCCCGGTGAGCGCATTACCTGCGAGGTGTGCGGTCCTTATCGCGAGCCGGTGGAGGGTTTTTACGGCATGCTCGAGGATGGCACGGCTGTCATCGAGATGGCCGCCGCCGCTGGTCTTCCCCTTGTTGGGCAGAACCGCAGGGCTGACAAGACCACGACCTTTGGCGTGGGCCAGCTTCTGCTTGACGCGCTCAATCGCGGTGCCAAGAAGGTCATCATGGGTTTGGGCGGCAGCTGCACCAACGAGGGCGGCGTGGGCATGGCTGCGGCGTGCGGCGTCAAGTTCTACGACGCTACTGGTACGGAGTTCTTGCCGGTGGGCGGCACGCTTTCCCACATCTCGCGCATCGACGTCTCGGGCATGAACCCGCGCATCCGCGACATCGAGATCGTCACCATGTGCGACATCGACAACCCCCTGTGCGGCGTGACTGGAGCTTCCGCCATCTTTGGTCCGCAGAAGGGCGCGACTCCCGAGCAGGTGGGTATGCTCGACGCTGGCCTGGCGCACCTGGCCGCCATCATGAAGCGCGACCTGGGCGCCGACGTGCTCGACCTGCCCGGTGGCGGTGCGGCTGGCGGCATGGGCGCGGGCATGGTGGCGTTCTTCGGCTCGAAGTTGCAGATGGGCACGCAGACCGTGCTCGACACCGCGCATTTTGACGACCTCGTGCAGGAGGCCGATTTGGTGTTCTCCGGCGAGGGATGCTTCGACGGCCAGTCGCTGCACGGCAAGGTGGTCGTGGGCGTGGCGAGCCGCTGCAAGGCCGTGCACACCCCGCTCATCGCTGTGGCGGGCGTCATCGACGACACCGTGGTGCCCTCGGCCGCACAGGCGGGCGTGAGCCACATCGCCTGCATCAACCGCACGGGCGTGCCGCTCGAGGTGGCCATCAAGCACCCCCGCTCGAACCTTGCCCACACGATGGGCCTGCTCTCGGAGCTGCTGGCGACCCAAGACGAGGCAAGCTTGCCTGCGAGGCTGCATCTGCATGCGCATGAGGAGTAGCGACGCGGAGCGTCTCGCCAGGCGTTCAACACCTGCCTTCGTCTAGAAATACGGATGGCCCGGCTTCTCATTCGCGTGATGCGAGAGAAGCCGGGCCATTGAGTTTGTCTTGCTTGCCTTCGCACATCACGGGAGCCCAGGGTGCTAGATGGTCGGCGAAGAATGACCGTGCGACGTCTGCAGCAAACAGGAACTCCTCGGCCTCATCGAAAAGATGAGGGGACTCGGCGGCAGGTAAATCGGCAGAGGCTGCATGCTAACCAATGAGCACCTGCTTGCCCTTAAACGCGAAGCCATAGGTGCGGATGCGGTCTTGGGGGATACCCCGCGCCTCAAGACCTGCTGCATAACGTTTCTCGGCAATCTGCGCTTTGGCTGCAGCGACGGTCTCATCGAGACTCTTCTCGTGCCGGGGATTGAACACCTTGAACTCGACGATGATGGCATCGTCGCGCTTGGAATCCAGTGGTTCGAGCATGACGTCGTAGCGGCCGTACCCGCTTTCACGGTTTGACGTGATGACGTAACGCCCCCGCAGCTCGACGAGCAGGCCGAGCACAAATCCGTGATAGAAGCGCTCGGGCTCTCTTTCGGCCGGTCGGATGCCCGAGTCGAACAGGCTGAACGTGTCGAGGGCGACATCGTTCATGTAGTCGTTCATTGCGTCGAGGTCGCCCGTGAGCAACGCCTGGATAAACCCGTTGTAATACGAGGCGCTTTGCTCGAACCATCCTTTCACCATTGTGTCGAAGCTGAGCGTTACCTCGCGATTTGTCAGGGCAAGTTCGTAGGCGCCCCCTTGGTCAATCGTTTGACGAGACATGACCTTGAGGTATCCGTTGGCAAGCAGCAGCGCCCACACGGCTCCCGGTTTGCTTCCCAGCTCACCGAAGGCAACTTGCTCGTCAAGGACTTTGGAAACCGTGCCTCCTTGCAAGAGACGCTCGAAATCTTCCTTGATTTGAGAATCACCCTCGCGCACGAGTTTGCTCGCCAGGGCATTGCTGCTTGTGTTCGCCCAGTATGGTTGAGCTGTGCCATACTTGAGGTAATTGGTGATTGACCAGGGATTATAGATATCAGGTATATGCCCGAAAGAGAAGCCGTCGTACCACTCTTTGACCTGTTCGCGCTCTGTGAGGCCCATTTCGTCCATGGCCGCGAACGTTTCTTGTTCGGTGAAGCCAAAGCAGTCCTCATATTGTTCTGTGGTCGTGGTGACGACGGCGAGGTTGTTGAGGTCTGAGAAGATGGACTCGCGGCTGATGCGCGTGACGCCGGTCAGGACGGCACGTTCAAGGAAAGGGTTTGTTTTGAACGTGTTGTTGAAGAGGCTGCGTACGAATTCTGTGAGCTCGCCCCAGAAACCGCCCACCCAGGCTTCTTGCATGGGGGTGTCGTATTCATCAAGCAGGATGATGGCGCGCTTGCCTGTTGCCTGATACAGGTGCTCACAGAGGCGAAGCAAGGATGACGGGGCAGTCTCGATTGAAACGTAGGTTGTGCGGCCCGTGAGTACGTCGGCCTCATTCTCCGGAAGCAGGCTTGAATCGAGCGTTTCGGCATGGCT